>ENA-OQBL01000057-OQBL01000057.1-human-gut-metagenome-genome-assembly--contig:-NODE-57-length-74046-cov-8.902177_pt1 | contig 74046 bp, 61 predicted proteins | sample MGYA00242747_ERZ504553 | MGnify/ENA primary metagenome ERZ504553 (study PRJEB26092, sample SAMD00036240) | human gut metagenome | host: Homo sapiens | study: EMG produced TPA metagenomics assembly of...
CCCGGATTACTTTTTGTGAAAAGAGGAACCTGAGATGTACCTTATGCGAAACCACGATGTCTGGATTTATGTGCGCTGCGCCAACAGCGATCCGCGCATTGCCTTTGACCGGCTGTATGACCTTATCGACGAAGCCGCCGGACACGGTTTTCTTGTGCGCGGCACATCTTTTGACCATTGCAGCGGAAACACCTTGAAAGACCGCATCGGTCTGCGCACCATGCTGGACGCAGTAGAGAACGGTCGGATTGAAGCCGTGATGGTGCGCGATTTGGAGCAAATCAGCCGCAACAGCTACATACTGGTGGGCGTTATTGAAATTCTGCGTCAGAATGATGTCTATCTCATCACCACCGAATGTGATCTGAACGCCGAACTCATCAACAGCGGTCTGGAACGCTTTGTCGGTGACCGCTTCACGCGGGCATCGTTCGGCAAGCCGCGATTTGATGTTCGTCTCCCTCTGATGGAGCAATTCTGAGGTGCGCCCATGAAAGAATACAAAGTGTGGGCGTTTGCCCGCAGTGCCGCACCGAACCTGCCCGCATTGGAAGAACAGCTTGCAGAAGTCATGCGTGAGGCCGACAGACGCGGCTACATCATCGTCAACTCCTGCATGGAGCAAAAGTGCGGTACCGAATTCTGGCGACCTGATTTGTTCGCCATACTCACCGCTGTGCAGCAGGGGCGTGTCAACGCCGTCATGGTGCAGAGCCTTGACCGACTGAGCCACGACATTACAACCTTGTACCGCATCCTGCGCTTTCTGCAGAATTATGGTGCCGTACTGATTACTACCGAAACCAATCTGCAATATGAACTCTATCTGACAGGGCTGGAGAGTCGGATCCTGGCTCGTACCGCGCGGACCGGAAAAAGAGTGCCGTGGGAGGTGGCTGTCGATGCAGATTGACCCGTTTCCCGTAAGGCTGGAACAGGAGCTGAAATACGCACTGGCCTATGCCGCGCTGGTATCCGCTGCCGCAAGCGGAAGATTGCCTAGGGACATCTGCCAGCGCGCCAATGTTGGTTATGCCCGGAAATGCAGCGTTTTGTGCCGCGATGTTTAGTGGTTCTCGTGAATAGCTTTTGACCTGCCTTTCGGGTATGTTGTATGTGACAAAAAGAGTGTCACAGCGTCAAATCCAGAGGTGAACATCATGCCGCAAGTCCAAGTCATCCAGCCGATACAGCAACAGCCGAAGCGCCTTCGCGTGGCGGCCTATGCCCGCGTCAGCAGTGATTCAACCGATCAGCTAAACTCGCTGTCCGTGCAGGTGGACTATTATACGCATCTGATACAGGAAAATCCAAACTGGGATTTCGCCGGAATCTATGCCGATGAAGGCATTACCGGCACCAGCACCAAACACCGTGAACAGTTCAACCGTTTGCTGGATGACTGCCGCGCAGGACTGATTGACCGTGTGCTGGTCAAGTCTGCATCCCGCTTCGCCCGCAACACGGCAGATGCGCTGGCATCGGTGCGCGAAATGAAAAGTCTTGGCGTAACGGTTGTTTTTGAAAAAGAAGGCTTTGACACCGAAACTGCCAACGGCGAAATGATTCTGAGTATGATTTGCGCTGCAGCACAGGAAGAGTCCCTGTCCATATCACAGAATACAAAGTGGGGCATCCGGAAGAAAATGCATGACGGCACTTATATAACCAGCTTGACACCGTTCGGCTATAAAAAGATTGACCGTCAACTGTTTCCCGATGAAAAAGAAGCAGCAACCGTCAAAGAAATTTTTAATCTGTTTTTGAATGGTTTCAGCACGGCGGAAATTGCGAACCATCTAAATACCAATCACCCTAAGCCAGATGTGATATGGCGTTCTGCTTCTGTACGGTTTATCCTACGAAATGAAAAATACATTGGCGACAGCTTATTCCAAAAGAACTATACTCCTGATACCCTTCCACTAAAAAGTTGCTGCAATACTGGACAGCTTCCAAAATACTACGTTGAGGGAACACATCCCGGTATTATTTCAAAAGATGAATTCGAAAGAGTTCAGTCGCTTCTTACACAAAAGAATATCAATAGCACGAATAGTCAAGCCTGCATTTTATCCAAGGTTGTATTCTGCGCCCTATGCGGTCATGTTTGCTCAAGAAAAGTCCGAAAGTCCCAAACTTTTGTATGGTGCTGTAGAACGCATTTACAATCTGCCGCCCTTTGCCCATTAAAGCCTGTTTCGGAAACTGAAATTCAGCAAGCATTTTTATCCGTTTACAATAAATTGCAGGCGAACCAAAGCTATATTTTGCAGCCCATCATAGACACGCTTTTACAGCTTAGGTTTCTGCAAGAACAAGCAAATTCTGCACGGCAAACAGCGCGTGATGATGTACAGCGCCTTGCAAAACAGCGGCACAACCTTACACGAATCCACACACTGGGATACATCGACAACGCCCAGTTTCTTGAACGTAGTATAGCCCTTGATCAACAACTACGGGAAAAGAAAAAATTCCTTTCCAAACGCACCACTGACAATAGTTTTGAAAGAGTCCTTTTCCAAACCCGTAGCATACAACAGCAATTGGGATCTTCTCCCCCACTGGAAACATTTGATGGCACCATTTTTACCAAATTGGTAAACCGCGTACAGGTCAGCCCTACCACAATAGAATTCAAGTTTATGAATGGCATGACACTATCTGAAAAACGGAGTTCGCTATGAAAAAGCGTTACATTTTATTCGGCTATCAAATTCAAAATGGTGAGTTCTGTATTGTTCAACAAGAAGGCGCCGCCGTCGAGTATATTTTTGATGCTTACAGCAATGGTGACAGTCTCCAGCAGATTGCCACACACATGAGTTCATGCGGGCCACCTTACCGTTCTTCAGACAACCGCTGGAATAAAAATATCATTGCCCGATTGCTTTCCTGCGACATTTACTGCGGTACAGCAACCTATCCCGCCATTATCACAAAAGAACTGTATTTCCAAGTACAGCAACTTCGCAATGAAAAGTCTGTATCCTACTCCAGCGTTCTGCAGTCGTTCCGTGATGATATGCAATGTTGTTGTGGAGAGCGCCTGTATTGGTATCCCAAAACGCATCAATGGTACTGTCGTCACTGTGGAATGTGGTCGAATCGAATTCGCCCAGAAGAACTCTCTCAGCAACTTCGTGAAAAGTTATTCTGGATTTGTCGGCATAATGAAAGAATCTGCTCTCCACAGGGCGCAAGCAATATCCACTCCATCGAATCTTCCCGGTTGAGCCATGAAATAAATACCCTGCTTGCTTCCCCGGAGCCAGATGCCGAGTCTATTGTTCGCAAAATCCTGCACCGCGCAGAGTTACAATTTACCTGTTGCTCCGCAGGTGATGCAGACCCAGCAACTCTGCAAATCAAGCGTGCCTGTAACGAGCTTGAACCGACTGACACTTTCCCACTGAAATTATACGCAGAAATCGTCAGCAATGTCATCCTGTATCGCGACACGCACATTGAAATAAAACTGCGAAACGGACAAATACTGTAACAAGGAAAATCAAAATGAGCAACACAAGAATCATCGAAATACCTGCCACAATGCAGACAGGCAAAGGAAAAAATCATGCCATCCGAAAACTACGCGTGGCTGCCTACTGTCGCGTCAGCACCGAGGAAGAAGAACAGCAAAGCAGCTTTGAAACACAGAAGTTGTATTATACCGAAAAAATCACTTCCACTCCCGAATGGGAGATTGCCGGCATCTACGCAGACGATGGCATTTCCGGTGTACACACTAAAAAACGCGACGGCTTTAATCAGATGATTCAGGACTGTAAGAAACGGAAAATTGATTTAATCCTTACTAAATCTATTTCGCGTTTTGCCCGCAACACACTGGACAGTATCCAATACGTCCGAATGCTGAAAGCACTTGGCATCGCAGTTATTTTTGAAAGAGAAAATATTAATACATCAACCATGAACTCCGAGATGATTCTTACCGTGCTGAGCGCTTTTGCACAGGCGGAAAGCGAGTCAATTTCACAGAATGTCGCGCGCGGTAAGCGAATGGGATTCCGACAAGGAAAATTTCCGTTTCCTTACAGACAAATTCTCGGATACAGAAAGGGTTCGGACGGCAAGCCGGAAATCATTCCCGAAGAAGCCGAAGTGATTCGTATGATATTCAACAGCTATCTGCAAGGCGCCAGTTTACAGACAATCAAAAAGCGATTAGAGGCTGACGACGTACTCACTGCACGTGGCAACAAGAAGTGGTCGTCCGAGAGCGTCCAGCGGATTCTCCAGAACGAGAAATACTGCGGTGATGTGCTGCTGCAAAAGACATTTATCGAGGATGTACTGACAGGCGTATCCAAGAAAAATACCGGCCAACTGCCGCAATATTACATAGAGAATAACCACGAGGGAATCGTCACGAAGCAGACATTCCGAGAGGCACAAGCTGAAATCGCCCGCCGCAACAGCAAGTCGGCCACCAACCATCGCAAGCGACATCGAGGTCGCTACAACAGCAAATATGCCTTATCCGAACGATTGGTCTGTGGTGACTGCGGCAGCTCCTACAAGCGAGTCACTTGGAGCATCCACGGCAGAAAGCAAATCGTCTGGCGATGCGTCAACCGACTTGAATACGGAACGAAGTTTTGCAGCAACTCACCCTCTATCCCCGAAACAGAGTTGCATCAAGCAATTTTGAAGGCCGTGCAGAATTTAGCTGCCAAGTTTACCGGCGAGGTTGCTGACCAGCTTAATGGGATTCTCCATCAGATAGAAGTCGGCGAAAGTCTGACACCACAGCTGCAAGCACAGTTAGAGCAAAACCAACAGGAATTTGACCACCTACTGGAAATGTCGCTGGACTTTGATGAAAACACCCCATTCCTTGACGACAAGCTGAAAAGGCTCAGCGATAAAATCAAACAGCTAAAAACTGCCATCACACAAAGTTCAGTCAATAGCCAAACGCCATCCACCCCTACAAATCCGATAACCGCAAAGGACCTTTTGATTACAGAATACGACGATATGCTTACAGCGAGAATCATAGAAAAAATCATCGTTAAATCACGGCAAGATTTAGAAATTATTTTTATCGGAGGTTATACGCAACAGATTTCACTGCAATAAAGGTACACAGCCAAAACTGCCCATCTGCGTAGCAACTTTACGCGGACGGGCAGTTTTTATTTTTGCGTAAGAATGGAGACAGCCACACTATGAACATCGGAGATAAAATCAAACTCGTGCGCCGCCATCGCGGTCTTACACAGCAGCAGTTGGGTATATTGATTGATATTAAAAACGAGGCAGCGAACCGCATTGCACAGTACGAAACCGGGTACCGCACACCTAAAGCCGAAATTGTAGAGAAAATCGCTAAAGTTCTAAATGTTCGGGAAGAAACATTCTATATGCCAAACGATACCATAGTCGATCTCATTCGCACGTTGATATGGTACGATTGGGAGCATAGTTTGCCTTTTCAAGATTTTGGAGATAGTACGCAATGTTTCTTATTACGCATTCGGCTCTCGTGCAGTCATCCTGCCGTAAAGGCTCTTTTAGCAGATTGGCGGATTCATAGGACAGCATTCGAGAACGGTCGAATCACGTCATCGGACTATCTTGAGTGGATGCTCCAATGGCCACCGACCTTATCTGCACCAGATGATTGACATTGCCATTTGTAAGGAAATTTTTTCTGCTTCAAATTTTGTCAACGCATGAAGTCTGGTATCTTTTTTGTCACATCGAGACATAAGCCCATGACAAAAAGATGTCATGGGCTGTTTTTGTTGTATAGCACAAAAACTGCAAAATCGACGAGCCATTTTTGAAGCGCATTTTATAGGGCAATACCGCACAATTCCCGCCTAACGGCTCAAGCACCGCTCCGGCGGCTACGGCACCTCGCTCGCCGTATCGGCACTTAGAATTATGCGGGATTGCCCTAATTATTATCTCAAAACACGAAATGTTCACTTCCCTGCCTGAGGATATTTCTTGTATACTATTGAAAAAGGAGGATGTTTTGCATGAAAAATACCACTGCAATGGCCGATTATGAGCTGCGCCACATCGAAGCGCTGCGCAAAGATTTGGCGGGCTGCACCGTGCTGCTGAAAAAGGACGGCAGCTTCCCGCTGGAAAAGCCCTGCACCCTTGCCGCCTATGGCAGCGGCGTGCGCCGCACGATCCGGGGCGGCACCGGCTCCGGTGAGGTAAATTCACGCTACATCGTAACCATTGAGGAAGGACTGCAGCAGGCAGGCTTTACCCTGACCGGGATGGAGTGGCACACCGGCTACGAGCAAGCGCGGGAAAAGGCCCACAAAGCCTTTTTGAAGCAGCTGAAAAAGGACGCCAAAGCCGCCAAGCAGAACTTTATCCTCTACGGCATGGGCAAGGTCATGCCTGAGCCTGAATACGACCTGCCGCTCAACGCTGAGGGCGATGCAGCAATTTACGTTGTTTCCCGCATTTCCGGTGAGGGCAACGACCGCACGCCGCTCAAGGGCGACATCCGCCTGACTGATTCCGAGGTGCGGGATATTCTGGCGCTGGACAAAAAGTTCACCCGCTTTATGCTGGTGCTGAATGTCGGCGGCGTGGTGGATCTCTCCCCCGTTATGGGCGTGCGCAACATTCTGCTGCTCTCTCAGCTCGGTGTCGAGACCGGCTGTGCGCTGGCGGATATTCTGCTGGGCAAGGCCAATCCCTCCGGCAAGCTTACGACGACTTGGGCCGCCTTTGAGGAATACCCTGAAATGCCCGACTTTGAGGACATGAACGAAACCCGCTACCGCGAGGGCATCTATGTAGGCTACCGCTATTTTGATACCTTCCGCAAACCGGCTCTGTTCCCCTTTGGACACGGGCTTTCCTACACAGAGTTCCGCCTTGGAGCTGTCGCAGTGGAGGCAAACGGCGCACAGATCACTGTGCGTACTTTCGTGGAAAACATCGGCGCTTTGGCAGGCCGGCAGGTCGTGCAGGTGTATCTGAGCAAGCCCTCCGGCAAACTCGATGCACCTTGGCAGGAGCTTTGCGCCTTTGCCAAAACGCACGAGCTTGCCCCCGGTGAAACGGAATCGGTCACCTGCTCCTTTACCCTGCCGGAGATGGCAGCCTATGATACCGAAACTGCCTCCTATATTCTGGAGGCAGGCGATTACCTTGTCCGTGTCGGTGTCAGCAGCGTCGAAACCGCCCCCGCCGCCGTCCTGCATCTGGACAAGACAGTCACGACCCTGCAGGCAAATAATGTGCTTGGCAGCACAGATTTCACTGACCTTACTGCCCCTGCCTCAACGATGGAACGCCCGGCAGGTGTGCCGGTCATCGAAATCGACCCGGTCGCGATTGCCTGTGAAACGGTAGCCTACGACCGCACCGAGGAAGTTCTGCCCGAGGTGGACGCCCTGACCAAGGAGGACGCCGCCTTGCTTCTGATTGGCGATTTCGATCCGAACGCAAAGGGGTTTGCTTCGATGATCGGCACGGCGGGCCACCATGTCTGCGGTGCTGCGGGTGAGAGCTGCGACAAGATCAGCGGCTTCCCCTTCCTTATTATGGCTGATGGCCCTGCCGGTCTGCGCCTTGCGAAAGAGTATTATGAGGACGATAAGGGCAAGCACGCTGTCGGAAGCACCGCAATGCCGGCTTCCCTTCAGGAAATGCTGTCCGGCCCAATGAAGCTTGTGATGAGCCTGATGGGCGGCAGCAGCAAGCCGAAGCCCGGCTGCGAAATCAAAACCCAATACTGCACAGCCATTCCCATCGGCACCGCGCTGGCACAGAGCTTTGACCTTACTTTTGTGGAGCAGTGCGGTGACATTGTCGGCGAGGAGATGGAGCGTTTCGGTGTGCATCTGTGGCTTGCCCCGGCGCTGAACATCCACCGTTCGATCCGCTGCGGGCGCAATTTTGAGTATTACTCCGAGGATCCTCTCGTCTCCGGTAAGATGGCCGCTGCGATGACGCGCGGTGTACAGGCACACAAGGGCTGCGGCACGACTATCAAGCATTACGCCGCCAACAATAAAGAGTACAACCGCACCCGCAACAACAGCATGGTTTCCGAGCGCGCCATGCGTGAAATTTACTTAAAGGGCTTCGGCATCTGCGTGCGGGAAGCCCAGCCCAAGGCCGTTATGACCTCCTACAACCTGCTGAACGGCACCCACACCGCCGAAAGCCGCGGGCTGATTATGGATATTCTGCGTGCCGAGTTCGGGTATCAGGGCATCGTCATGACCGACTGGGTCTCACCGATTGCCGGGGATGCGCGCTCTGCCCACCGGGATTCGCAGGCGCAGTATGTAGCTGCAGCAGGCGGCGACCTGTTCATGCCCGGCAACAAGGGTGATTATGACAACCTGCTGCAGGGCATCGCCAGCGGTGCAGTGACGCTGGAGCAGGTAAAAATCAATGCCTCCCGCGTGGTCAGAATGGCGCGGGCGCTGACACAAGAATAAAACATAAAAACCTCTGCCAGACTTGATGTTTGCCTGGCAGAGGTTTTTTGGATAAGCATTTACTTTTCGCGGTACTCCATCGGGGTTTGGCCTGTGACCTCCTGAAAAATCCGGCTGAAATAGTTGCGTGTGCTGAAAGAAAGTGCAGCGGCTATGTCCTGCACGGTCTGATCGGTGCTTTTCAGCAGGACTTTGGCGCGCTCGATCTTGGCAAATTTGATGTAATCTGTCACGCTCAAGCCCGTTTCCTCCTTGAATTTGTGGGTCAGATAATATTCCGTATAGCCCACCAGCGCTGCAATATCTGCAGCGCGTATTTTTTTATCGAGATTCATCTCAATATAGTCCACGCACTTTTGCACCTGCTGGCTAAGGTTGGGGTTTGTGCGGCATTTATGCACGCGCTGGACAAAGTCATCATACATCATCAGCCCCAGAGGATCGAGGTCGTCCTGCGTTTTTGCATTTTCGGCAGATTGGATGTAGCTGTCCCCCAGCGCGTAGGCTTCCTCCGGCGAAAGCCCGCCCTCGATGGCGGCACGGCATACCAGCGAGGTAAACACGATGATGCTTGTCTTGCTCTGACGCAGGGCGTCATCGCTGCGCACGGGTACGCCCGCACTGATGCCCATGCTGGCGGAAAGCGCCTGCTTGTAGTTCAAGTCTCCGGTGCGCACCATCTGCAGAAGCCCCTGCTCCGCCATCCAGACCTTGTGGCGGTCGTGAGCGGGCAGCTGCACTGTATTGCGCTCCTGCACCAAAACCTCGCTGTTGATGTCGCTGATAGCAAGGTGGTTACCGGTCAGGCAGTAGTGCATCATCAGGACGTAGCGGTTCAAAATTGAGCATTGCAGCACCGGGACGGTTTTCAGAACCTCATACAGCTGCATGGTCCATGCTACGCTCGTTTCCAGACGGTTATAGTATTGCAGCCCTTGCTCAATCCCGCGCAGCGAAACATCCTGATAAAACACCGGCCCGATGATCCAAACACGCTTCAGCGCGCTGCCGTCCTTTTCAAAGGCAGCCGCCCATGTCATGCCAATGGCCGTGCCGAGCGTGACCGGCGTTGTGTGCCGGCTGCCGTAGTCCAGCATTTTTTTCTTGCAGCCGAATAGGTCAAATGCGCCGGAGAGGAACCCCGCTTCCGGGCAGTTGCTCTGCAGCAGGCTGCCATCGGCATTATAGCACCATGTATAAATGTTGCCGCCGCACTGGATCAGCTCCGAAAACAACTCCATATTTTGAAAAACATCCATCGAATCACCCTCTTTTTATACCAGTATACCACAAAAAAAGATGGCTGCCGTCACAGACAACCACTGATATTCTTATAGCGTTGGCGTATCCGCCCAGCACCGCAAGGCTGGGCTTCGGGGTGCGTTCCAGCGTTTCGCGGTTCACGGCGATCAGGCCAAAGTTCATGGCATAGCCCTTCTGCCACTCAAAGTTATCCATCAGGCTCCAGTGGAAGTACCCCTTGACCGGGATACCATCGGCGATGCAGTGCTGCACGCCCGCCAAGGCTGCCTCGATAAACGCCACGCGGCGGGTATCGTCTGCGGTGGCGATGCCGTTTTCGGTCACGATCAAGTCACCCTTAAAGTCGGCGGCCACCTTGCGGATGACGTTTTCCAACGCCTGCGGATAAAACTCGTAGTCCATCTGGGTCAGCTCGGCACCCTGCGGGGCGGGCAACTGCCCCTGCGCACCGTACAGCGTGCGTGTGTAGTTCTGCACGCCGAGGAAGTCATCCTCCTTAATATAAGGAAGATAGTGGGTGAACTCTTCCTCCCACGCGGCGGCGGCAAAGGCTTCACCGCCCGGCTGGGCCTGCAGGTCATGCAGCGAGAGGGTCAGACCGACCTTGACCTCGGGGCAGATTGCCTTGATGGCCTCCCGCGCGGCAGCGTGGGCGCGCATCACCAGCAAATCGCCTTCGGGTGTGCGCTCGCTGACGAAAATTTTCGGCTGCGGTGTGCCGAACACGGCGGCGTTTTCGGCGGCGGCGTACTTCATATTTTCCATCATCTTCTGGAAGTTCATACCCACCTGCACGCTGCCCTCGGCGGATTTGCCTGCACTGGCAGCAGCCTTGGCGGCCTGCTCTGCCATCAGGCGGAACCGCTTGGAGATCGCCGCCAGCTGCAGGCCCATGTTGGCCTCATTGATGGTGCAGATGTAGTGCAGCTCACTACCCAGTTGCTCCATCACATAGCTGACATAGCGCTTGAAGTATTCGACCGTGGATTCTGCCTCCCAGCCGCCCTTGGCAATCAGCCATTTGGGGCTGGTGAAGTGCAGCAGCGTCGCAACAGGTTCAACGCCGTGCGCCTTGCAGCAAGCAATGACCTTGCGGTAATGCTCGATTTCGGCAGGGTCGAACTTGCCCTCCTCCGGCTCGATGCGCGCCCATTCGATGGAAAAGCGGTAGGCGTTCAGCCCGGCATCCGCCAGCAGTCGAATATCTTCCTCATACCGATTATAATGGTCGCAGGCAATGCCGCTCGGCTCAGCAAAGCTGGTGTGAGGCAGCTGCTCTTGTGCCCAGTAGTCGGAATGAATGTTGTTGCCCTCGACCTGATGGGCGGCGGTGGCGGCGCCCACAAAAAAGCCTTTTTCAAATTTCTGCATAATTTTCTCCTTACCTGTGCTGTCTAAAGCAAATCCAGAAACTTTTGTACCTGTATCATAGCATAACAAGCGCAAATCGTGAGGGTATTATTTAGCAAATCGGGGCAATATTTCGTGTTACTTGAAATAATGCGCGAATTTTTGTTCCTTATCTGCTGATTTTTTATCCCCTGCTGCCGTTTTGCTTCTGGTATAGTGGTGTCAGTGAGAAAAACCACTGCGGAATTTTTTAGGAGGAAAACAAAATGTTCAAAAAGAAACCCACTGCTTCAGAAGTTGACGGCGTACAATACCGCCGCGCCAAAACATGGCAAATCATCTGCTACGCCTGCAACGCGCTGGTCGGTATGAGCGTCTACTCGCTCATCGGTATGGCCAGCTATTCGGCCAGCATCGGCTACGGCATTACCACCGCAGCGGTTGGCATCATCCTGACCTGCACCCGTATTCTGGACGGCATCACCGACCCGCTGCTCGCCTTTGTGTATGACCGTGTCAACACCAAGTTCGGCAAGCTGCGTGTGCTGCTGGTCGCGGGCTACCTGATTGAGGCCGCCGCCCTCTACGCGATGTTCACCGGCTTTTCGTCCAAGGGGCTGGGGCTGCCGGTGTTCGCCCTGCTGTACGTCCTGTACATCATCGGCTACACTGTCAGCAACATGACCGCGCAGACGATTCCCGCCATTATGACGAATGACCCGCGCCAGCGCCCCACCCTCGGCGTCTGGACGACCGCATTCAACTATCTGGTGCCGATGGTTATGTCGATGGTGCTGAATGTTGTGCTGCTGCCCAAGTGCGGCGGCACCTATAATCAGGCATTTCTGACCGCTGCCTGCAATATCACCCTGATTGTTGCCGCCATCGGCACCCTGCTGGTATGCCTCGGCGTTTCCGCCTTCGACAAACCCGAAAGCTTTGTCGGCACCAAGAAAGCCGAACCGCTGAAGATGGCCGATATTGTTGAGGTTCTCAAGCACAACAAGCCGCTGCAGTGCTACATTGCGTCCAACGCATCCGACAAGCTGGCTCAGCAGGTCGGCAGCCAGGCCATCATCAACACAATTCTCGGCGGCATTATCATCGGCAATATAGGTCTTGGCACGATTCTGACGGTTATCAGCATGGTGCCGTCCATCTTCTTCGCCGCTTTCGGTGCCAAGTATGTCGGCAAGCACGGCAGCAAAAAGGGCATTGTCAATTTTACCTGCATCAGCATGGTCATCACCGCTGTTATGGTCGTGTTCTTCATTGTCATTGACCCCAAACAGATCGGTGTCATGGGCAGCCCCGCTATGATTATTTATGTCATTCTGTCTCTGCTGCAGAACGGCTCCAATATGTGCATCACCACCTCCAACACCTCGTACATGGCCGATGCCATTGACTTTGAGCTCGACCGCAGCGGGCGTTATATTCCCGCCGTTGTCTCCGGCACCTACAGCCTGGTCGATAAACTCATCACCTCTTTTGCCGCCGTGATTGCCACCGGCGCGGTGGCGCTGCTGGGCTACACCGCCACGATGCCCCAGCCCACGGATCCTTGCACCCCCGCTATCTTCTGGATGGGTATGGTTCTCAAGTTTGCTCTGCCTATCATCGGCTGGATCATTACGCTGATTGCCATGCGCAGCTGCCCGCTGACCAAGGAGGAGATGGTCAACGTCCAGAAGCGCATTGCCGAGAGAAAGGCTGCTGCGCAGTCTGAGTTCTATAAAGAACAGCTTCAGTAAGCCCATTACCCAAAGCCGAAAGGGTTTGCAGCCCTTTCGGCTCTTTGAAGTTAAAACCACACATAAGGAGTCATGTTATGAGCAAGACTATTCTTTTGAACCAAACTGGATTTTTTCCAAAGAAGGACACGACGAACCTGTCACCCTGCCCCACACCTGGAACGCTATGGACGGGCAGGACGGCGGCAATGACTACTATCGCGGCACCTGCAGCTACACCACCGTGCTGCCGGACATTTCCCTGCCGGAAAACGGACGTGCCGTTTTGCAGTTTGACGCCGTTGCCATGACCGCCGAGGTCTACCTGAACGAGCAAAAGCTTGCTGAGCATAAGGGCGGCTATTCTGCATTTTGCGTGGACATTACCGATGCGTTGCGCAACGGCAGCAACCTGCTACGCGTGAATGTGGACAACAGCGACAACGACACCGTCTACCCCCAGAAGGCCGACTTCACCTTCTACGGCGGCATTTACCGCGATGTAACGCTGCATGTTGTGCCCGCTGCTCACTTTGCCCTTGCCGCAAACGGCGCGGTGCCCATCAAGGTTACGCCCGTTGTGACCGACCTTGCCGCGCATCGCTGTGAGGTGACTGTGGAGGCGTTCGTCGTGGGCGCGCAGAGCGTCAACTTCACGCTTGACGGCCAGCAGACGAGCGCCGCCGTCAAGGACGGCACCGCCAGAGCCGTGTTCACGCTGGAGCACGCCCGCCTGTGGGACGGTCTTGATGACCCGTATCTCTACACCGTAACTGCGCGGCTGGACAATGGCGAGACCGAGACCGCCCACTTCGGCTGCCGCAAGTTTGAAATTGACCCGCAAAAGGGATTTATCCTGAACGGACGTCCCTATCCCCTGCGCGGTGTTTCCCGCCATCAGGACCGCAAGGGCGCGGGTGTGGCCATCACCAAAGAGATGATGGAGGAGGATATGGCGCTGATCCTTGAAATGGGCGCCAACACCATCCGCCTTGCCCACTACCAGCACGCGCAGGCGTTCTATGATCTGTGCGACGAAAAGGGTGTCGTGATTTGGGCGGAAATCCCCTACATCACGATGCACATGCACAATGGCCGCGCCAACACGCTGACCCAGATGGAAGAGCTCATCGTCCAGAACTACAACCACCCCTGCATTGCTGTTTGGGGACTGTCCAACGAAATTACCGCCGCCAGCCCTGTGAATGAGGAGCTGTTGGAAAACCACCGCGCCTTGAACGAACTGGCGCACCGCCTTGACCCGACCCGTCCGACCACGATGGCGAACGTCTTTATGCTGGAAATCACCAGCCCGATTCTGGAAATTCCCGATGTGAACAGCTACAACCTGTATTTTGGCTGGTACTTGGGCGAGCTTGACCAGAACGACGACTTTTTTGATACCTACCACGCCAAATACCCGGACCGCTGCATCGGATTTTCGGAGTACGGCGCGGACGCCAACCCCGCCTACCAGAGCGCCCACCCCGAAAAGGGCGACTATACCGAAACCTACCAGTGCGTCTATCACGAGCACATGGCAAAAATGATTGCTGACCGCCCGTGGCTGTGGGCGACCCATGTCTGGAATATGTTCGACTTTGCCGCCGACGGGCGCGACGAGGGCGGCAAAAACGGCGAGAACCAGAAAGGGGCTTGTCACCTTTGACCGCAAAATCAAAAAGGACGCCTTCTACCTGTACAAGGCCTACTGGAGCAAGCAGCCCTTTGTACACACCTGCGGCAGCCGCTATGTGGACCGCACCGAGGATGTGACCGAGGTCCGGGTCTACTCCAACCTGCCGGAGGTCTCGCTGTACAAGGACGGACACCTGGTCGAAACGAAAAAAGGCGACAAAGTGTTTGTTTTCAATGTGCCCATCACTGGCAAGCACAGCATTGAGGCCCGCGCGGGGGCGTATTCCAGCGTGATTCTGGTCAACAAGGCTGCCGAGCCGAACCCCGCTTACGCTATGTCCAACCGTCAGCTCGTGAACAACTGGTTTGACGGTGAGCTGGACGAAACCTGCTGGAGCGTCAAGGACAATATGGCCGCAGCCATGGCGGACGCCAAGGTCGGACCCGTTTTGAAAGCCATCACCGACAAGGCGGCTGCCGCCCGCGGCGATGTCGCCGCCGCCGTCAAGGACAACCCCGCACTGGTTGCCATGATGGAGCGCGCCATGCAGCGCATGACCGTGGAGAGTATGCTCAAGCAGGCAGGCACGGACGCCGAGAGCATCAAGCAGCTGAACCGCGTTTTTGCAGGGCATCAAAAAGGATGTGTAATACGATGAAAACCTACTGCAACCCTTTGGATCTGGGCTACCGCTACCAGCATATGAAGGAGGGTGAGCGCATCGCAGGCTTCCGCGAGGGCGCTGACCCGACACTGGTGTACTTTAAAGGCAAATACTACCTGTTTGTTTCGATGTCGGCAGGGTTCTGGTACTCGGACGATCTGCTGCATTGGGATTTCCACGCCGACCCCGATTTGCTCATTTACGACTACGCCCCCGATGTGCGCCAAGTCGGCGAGTATCTCTATTTTTCTGCCAGCCGCAAGGGGCGCAATTGCCCGATTTTACGCACGGCGGACCCGCTGACCGAGCCGTTTACCGAGGTCAGCGCCCCGTTCGCCTTTTGGGACCCCGATATGTTTTGCGATGATGACGGGCGCGTGTATTTCTACTGGGGCTGCTCCAACACCTCGCCCATCTGGGGTGTGGAGCTTGACCCCGAAACCATGACGCCCATCGGGGAAAAGAAAGAACTGATTTTCGGGCGCGAAGAAGAATTGGGCTATGAGCGCCCCGGCAACAACGGCATTGTGGATAAAGAGAGCAGCGTACTTTACAAATCCATGAAACCGTTCTATAACGAGGCGACCGGCAAGCTGGAGCTGCCGCCCCAGATGGCGCAGATTCCGGGGCTGAACGCCGAAGTGCTGACCGCCATGTTCAACGCCGTCGGCAAGCCCTATATCGAGGGCGCGTTTATGACAAAGCACAACGGTACGTATTATCTGCAATACGCCTGCCCCGGCACCCAGTACAACACCTACGCCGACGGCGTGTACACATCCAAGTCCCCGCTGGGACCGTTCACGCTGCAGGCGTCCAACCCGTTTTCTGCCAAGCCGGGCGGGTTTATGACGGGTACCGGACACGGCAGCACCATTGCCGACAAGTACGGCAACTACTGGCACGCATCCACGATGCGCATTTCGGTCAACCACGACTTTGAGCGCCGCGTGGGGCTGTTCCCTGCCGGGTTTGACAAGGACGGCGTGCTCTACTGCAACCAGAATTTTGCCGACTATCCGCATGAAATCCCGGCAGGCAAATTTGACGCCGCCGGCCAGCAGCCCAAGTGGATGCTGCTCGGCTACCGCAAGACCGTGACCGCATCCTCCACCGCCGAGGGCAGCGACCCGGTGAATGCCGTGGACGAGGATTGCCGCCGCTGGTGGAGCGCGGGCAGCGACCAGCCCGGCGAATGGCTGTGTGTGGATTTAGGCCGCGACTGCGATGTGCGCGCAATTCAGGTCAATATGGCCGATGAAAAGCTGGCGGTGGACTTCCCTGCTGACAGCTACGGCGATGACCGCAAGACCCGCCACATCGAAACCCGCCCGCAGATTTCGCATTACACCGTGGAAACCAGCTTGGACGGCAAGGTGTGGACACTGCGCGAGGATGTCGCCCGCGAATGCTCCAACGGCTACTATGAGTATGCCGACGGCATCCGTGCGCGGTATATCCGCGTGACGGGCGGCGAGTTGCCCTACGGGCAGGCTTTGCGCATTAGCGGGCTGCGTGTGTTCGGCAACGGCGAGGGCGCTTGCCCCGCCCAAGCCAACGCCAAAGCCGTGCGCGTGGATGCGCTGGACGGCAAAATCAGCTGGCAGCATATCGAGAACGCCCAAGGCTGCAACGTGCGCTACGGCATTGCACCGGACAAACTGTACCAGAGCTGGCTTGTCTATGATGCCGATGAGGTCACGCTTTCCACGCTGATGGCCGGGCAGACCTATTACGTCTGCGTGGACAGCTTCAACGAAAACGGCGTCACAACGGGAGAAATTATCAAGATGGAGGGCTGAACCATGCCCACAAAGGCAGTCCAGCAGTTTATGCTGGGAACCGTTTTAAGCAACGAAAACGAGGCGCGCCAGACACTGGCTGCCATGAAGGCCGCAGGCTATGACGGCATTGAGCTGTGCGGGTTTATGATCCACCCCATCGGCTTTATGGTGCGGCTGCTGACCAAGGCGGCGGGCATGCCCGTGGGCAAGGGCGGCAACCTCGACTGGCACGCTTTGGTCAAAGAAGCGGGGCTGCAAGTCGTCAGCCTGCACACCGATTTGGGCAGTCTGGAACGCGACGCCAAGGCCGTGGCCGACGAAGCCAAGAGCTTTGGCACGAAGTATGTTGTCATCACGGGTATGTATCGCTTTGATTACGGCGATGAAGCCACGATGCACGACCTTGCCGCACGGCTGAACAGGCGGGCGCGCGCTGAGGCCGAGGGCGTGGAGCTGCTCTACCACAACCACAACTGCGAGCTGCGCCATGTGAACGCCGAAAAGCGTGCCTACGATATTTTGCTGGAGGAAACCGACCCGCAGTTCGTCAACTTGAGTTGACAGCTACTGGTTCACCGAGGGCGGCGCGAATGCCCTTGCGTGGATGCAGCGTCTGGGAACCCGTATGAAACTGTGGCACATCAACGACCGCGGCACCCGCCTTACCGGCAGCGCCGTAACGCCGATTCTGAAAACCGACAGCATGGAGCTGGGTACCGGCAATATGGACCTCGACAGCCTGATGGCGCAGGCGCTTTCCGCCGGCGTAGATGCCGTGATTCTGGAAAGCCACCGCAACTGGGTGGATAACTCCCCCATAAAGAGTTTGCAGGTCAGCGCCGAATATCTCAAACAGCATTGCTAAACTTCAATCCCCTGCCCGAAAGGACAGGGGATTTGTTTTTCCTGCGTTGAAATTTGCAACGGTGTACAAAGGGAACATAATAAAAAACTTAATAATGGACTGCCAATCTTACACAAAGTACCGCCCAAACGAGACTACGGGCGGTATTTTTGTATCATGGCGGAGAAAGGAGGAACTTCCCACGGGGGTTTGACTGAAAAGTTGAGTCCCTTTTTTCATGCCAAAAAACAGGAGGTAAATGCTTATGGCAGATGATAAAACCACAAAAACGCCGGAACAGCCGGTAACGGATACCGGACCGGGCAAGGAAACGCCGCCTACTCCCCCAAAAGAGCCGGAGAAGGTTTCCGTTTCCCCGGAGCCGGAAAAAAAGACGGAACCGGAGGTAAAGAACCCGCAGGTTTCCGTCTATAACTTCGCTGAAATTATGAAGGAAAAGAAAGCCGAGGAACGGGCGGCAGCTCCCGGCGGGGAAAAGCCTGCCCCGGCAAAAACGGAAAAACCGGAAAAGCAGCCGGAGGCTCCGAAGAAAGCCGAGGAAAAACCCAAAGAGCCGGAACAGCCGAAGCGCCGGGGCCGTCCTCCAAAAGCAGATAAGGACAAGGCCGCAGCTCCGAAGCCCAAAGCCCCCGCACAGAAACCGGAAAAGGCGGGCAGAAAGGAACCGGAGAAAAAAACAGCTCCAACGGTACAGGCCGCTTCCGCTCCGAAGGAACCCGAGAAGCCAAAGGATGCTCCACGCCGGGGCAAGGAGCAGATCGTCTATATCAAGCTCAACGAGCTCCACGCCTTCAAGAACCATCCCTTTGAAGTCCGGGACGACGAAGAAATGCGGGCTATGGTGTCCAGCGTCAAGGACAAGGGCGTTACCCAGCCCGCTATTGTCCGTCCCCGTGAGGATGGCGGCTATGAGATCGTATCCGGCCACCGCCGCCAGAAAGCCAGCGAGCTTGCCGGATATGCGGATATGCCCTGTATCGTCCGAAACCTGACAGACGATGAAGCCATCACGCAGATGGTCGAGGACAATCTCAACCAGCGCGAAGAAATCCTCCCCAGCGAGCGGGCTAAAGCCTTGAAAATGCAGCTTGAGGCCATCAAGCACCAGGGCTCCCGCACTTCGGGCCAGATTGACCCGAAGGACGCAGGTAAACGCTCCAACGAGATCGTGGCCGAGCGCAATAAGATGGCCGTCAAACAGGTGCAGCGGTATATCCGGCTGAATGAGCTGGTTCCCGACCTGATGAAGCTGATGGATGAAAAAAAGCTGGGCTTTACTACGGCGGTGGAGCTTTCCTATATCGGCAAGAAGAACCAGAACTATATCGCCGTCGCCATTGACAGCCAGCAGTCCTCGCCTTCACAGGCGCAGGCAAAGCGTATGCGTGAGCTGGACGAAAAGAAGCTGCTCAACGGGGATGTGATCGACGGCATTATGATGGAGGACAAAAAGGAGGTAGACAAAGTGATTTTGACAGGTGCGGAACTGAGCAAGTATTTCGGCAAGGAAACTACGCCGAGGGAAATGAAGGACCAGATCATCAAGCTGCTGGACGACTGGAAGGGTCAGCAGAAGGAACATGAAAAGCCGGAGAAGAAAACCGAACAGGAAAAGTAAGCCCAAACTTCGGGTCAGCATGGCCCGAGGATTGCGGGGCTCTGCCCCGCGCCCCGAAGCTCTGGAGATATAAATTATTCCCCGTCGCCAGTTATTCCGTAGCATAGCCGGGAAAATCAGTCAAGGGCAGCGCCGCCGCAGGCGGTGCCAGAGGCACCCTTGACGGATTTCTCCCGGTTATGCTTTTTCCCGGTCAAGCGACGGGGATATAAATTCTCCAGAGCCGTTCCCCTTCCCGGGGGAAGGGGCGGAGGGGTTGGGCGAACTCTTGCTTTTCCCTAAACCAAAACAGAAATGGAGGCTCAACCAATGAAACGACCTTTAGCATACCTGACCGCCGCATGGAGCGGCGAGCCGGATGTTGATATGGAGCTGGCGGCCCACTACTGCCGTCTTGCTTATGAGGCGGGCTTTTCCCCGATCTGCCCGCTCTTGTATCTGCCGCTGTTTTTGAATGACAGCGTTCCCGAGGAACACAAGGCTGGGATTGATATGCGCCGGGATATGCTGCGGCGCTCCCACACCCTGATTGTCTGCGGCAGCGCTGTGGACGAGGATGTAAAAAATGATATTGCAGTTGCCGGACGGCTGGGCATTGCGGCGACAACGCTGGAAGGGGTGCTTGCCGTGAAGGGACACGGCACCCCGGGCCATGCCGGACATTAAGCTGGGAAGCCTTTTCGACGGGATCGGCGTGTTCCCTCTGGCTGCTTCCCGGTGCGGTATCCGTCCGGTATGGGCCAGTGAGATTGAAAAAGCGCCCATCTTCATAACCAAAAGGCACTTTCCCGACATGGTGCATTTGGGGGATATTACGAAGGTGGACGGCGGGAAAATCCCACCTGTCCATATAATTACCTTCGGTTCCCCCTGTCAGAACCTTTCTCTGATCGGCAACCGCTCCGGCCTTGCCGGGGCAAAATCAAGCCTGTTCTATCAGGCGTTTCGTATCATACAGGAAATGAGGGATGCTACTGATAACCTATATCCAGCTATCGCTGTTTGGGAAAACGTCATGGGAGCGTTTTCTACAAATGACCGGATGGACTTTAGAGCCGTCCTATCCGCCTTCTCGGACACCGAAGTTCCAATGCCTCCTTCGGGAAGATGGGGAAACGCCGGAATGGTGCGAGGGGGAACGCCTGATGTGTGCTGGCGGCTCATGGACGCCCAGTATTGGGCAGGCTCCCGAAGGCTGGCACGAAGGCAGCGGATTTTCGTCGTGGCGGATTTTGGAGGCAGACGTGCCGCAGACATACTATTTAAGCCCCGTCCAATGCTCCCACTTCCTCCGCCTTGCGGAGAGGGCGGGCGGGCCGCCGCCGAAGGAGATCGAACAGCTTCTTTTGAAACAGGGCGGCAGATACCAGTCATCCACCCCTTTCAGTGCTTCCGTATGCGGGGAGCGGCAAAAAGGCAGGAAGAAACGGCCTTCCGAAACAGCTTCGGATTACCAACTGACCCTTTTCCCACTCTTTTAGCCAGTGATGTAACGCCCTTTGCCTTCTGGTATGAGGGCGACCCGGAGGGCGGCTGTATCCGTTTTCTGACGGAAACGGAAAGCGAACGGCTGATGGGGCTGCCAGAGGGCTGGACAAAGTACGGGGCGGACGGCGTGGAGATCCGGCCTCTGCAACGCTACAAGGCACTGGGAAACGCGATTGCCCTCCCTTGCGCCGATTACATTATGGCCGGGATTTATGAGGTGCTGGCTGACCGGGCCGGAAAGGAGGAATGAGCCCATGTTTGAAGCCTATATAACCAATACAGCCCTATACCCCTTAATGGGGATTGAGGTAGGGACAACGGTACATTTCCCCATGACGACACAGGAGTTGCAGGCCGCCCTTGCCAAAATCGGGATAGACGGGAAACGGTACAGCGAAGTGTTCTTTACCAGCTTTGACAGTGATGTGCTGGGGCTCTACGATTATCTCTACGAATGTGAGAACATCGACGAGCTGAACGAGCTGGGCCACGCCCTGCTGGAAGTACGGGATAAGGGCGGACTGGAAACCTTTGAAGCCGCTCTTGTCTTGGGAAACCACACAAGGAGCGTGAAGGATTTGATAAACCTGACGCAGAACCTTGACCTTTACCGCTTTTACCCGGATATTTCCGATGATGAAGGGCTGGGCCGTCTTTACGCCGACGAGCTTGGGACTATCGACATACCGGAGCACATTCAGAACTACTTCGATTATGAGGCATACGGGCGGGATGTGCGTATCAACGAGGGCGGCGTATTCGCTCCCGGTGGGTATTCCATTCACAGGCAGGATGATTTTGCTGTTGACTTTGTGGGCTTTATTCGTTTTCCAGCCGTTAAAGTAATGAACATTTTTCGATGTCTCCGGGTACCAGCTATGCTCGACCGTAAAACGCTCGAACAGTTTGAAGATGGTATCTTGGATGCCCTGTGACAGTTCTGCGTTCATTTCCAGTGAGATCTGCTGAATGTTAAACAGCGTGAAATCGTAGTTTACCAGCTTTCCGACCATGTCATAGTATTTCTGGCGCAGTTCACTGGTTAGCTTACCCATGAATTTGTCGTTATGGAACAGAGCGTTCCAATATTTCCGGCGGGTGAGACGTAGAAAATCATTGATATGCGGCCCTCTTGAACGATGGTCTGTGCCAACAGAAAGCACCAGTGTGCTGTCACTATATTGGCCAGGAGGGATACTTTCCATCAAATAAGGACGCATCCCCAGATACTCCCGAATCAAAGCAATCCCGACATCGGTTTCAAAGTTGAACTGCTGCACGATGTTTTCGAGAAAATCTGTCAGCGTCAATTCCGTTGCCTCAGTCTGTGGCTGTTCTATATTGGAGGCTTCTTTCAAACGGGAGTAAATCTCACTATGGTATGTTGGCCTCGGAATATCAATTCGCACCAGTGCTACGGTAACATCAGTCTGGCGTTCTGCATCTTTGAAAGCGTCCGCCAAGATTTCTACTTCAGCTCCATATTCTTCCAGATACTGCTGCAAGAGTTGCCGTTGGGCAGAATAAGAATCGCGCACAGTTTCGGCATTCAGCAGACAGCGAATTTTACCGCCGCAGCATTTTAGAAACTCTATGGCCTTCAAAAGATGCTCACAGCCGGCAGAAAACGGTGGGTTCATCAGAATCAGGTCATAGGTTTTGCGGGAAACGAAGGTCAAGAAATCATCGTGAACGATATGTAGATCTATTCTGTCCCGCAAAGAAGATTCGTACCTTAATTGCGCACGAGCGGTCTTTTCTTCGTCATTTAGACCAACCTCTTTGTCGAGTTTGTAATCGTAACGGGTACGATCTTCAAATCCGCGCAGGGTATGCTGAATTTCTTGCTGTCTGGCACTGCCAAATTCATACTTGAGAATACTGCGGATATAAGGGTCAATTTCAATGGCATCCACATTCAAGGTGTGGGGATTGCAGCGGTATTCTTGTGCAATCACTTCTTCGGCAAGGCACCGAATCAAATCCCCCTTTCCGGCAGATGGCTCTAAAACTGTGCTGATGAAACCAAGGTCAATACCCTGTAACATTTTTTTGCCCAGTTCCTTTGGGGTAGGGTAGAAGTCGGCCTGTGCCTCCGGGATGGAAATCAAATTCTCAGCATACATATAAAAAATTCCTCCAAACTCATCTGACCGTGGATAAAGTCATCTTCCATCCACCAATGAAAAACATCCTCTGCCGTAGTGTCCATGTGCCAGCTTCCATCAAGTTTTCCGCGTCTGCGCCGCTCTTCCAGCATTCGGTCAAATGCCATAAGATACAGCTTCTCATACTGCGGATAGCGGGCAAACTCAAAATAGCGATGTTTCCCGGCCATTGGACAGCCAATACAGCCCACACGTGAGAAACCGCAAAAATAAAGCGGATTCATCGGAATCCTTGCATCGTGCAGGAAATCCCAGACTTCCCGGTCACTCCAATCCACAATGGGATTCACAAAGCGTTTTGCTGCCAGCTTGCAGGGCGCAAACAGCGCATCCAGACTTTCCTCATCATTTCGGATATGCACTTCCTTATTGCGGTTGGAAACCTGCTTTTCAAAGATACCTCTACGCTTGGAACGGCTGACACTTTCTTCCCAGCGAACGCCTGTGGCGAGAAAACGTCCCTTGACGTTTTGTTCTTTGAGGACAGCGCAGCAATACCGGGCCACGCGGGTCGGCGGCATCAGCTTGCGGGGAATCAGGTTCCACATACTTGTGCGCCTACCTTTATATAAAGGATAGTTGATGCTGCACCGTATGCCGCGATTCTCCAAACGCGCAAACTCACTCCGCACAAAATGGACAGTTTCCGGTGTGTCGGCCGTGGTATGCGCGTGCAGGACCTCAAACGGTATCTCGGCGCGCAGGGCAAGCTCGGTCAAAACACAACTGTCTTTTCCGCCTGAATGGGTGAGCAGCAGCGGGGTTTTGTAGTGCTCCAGCGACATTTCGCTGGCAATCTTTAACCGTGCAATCGCTCGCTGCTCCGGGTCAGCGTGTGTTGGAAGTGTAATAAAGCCCCATTCATTGTTTATCATAGGGGATACCTCCAAAAGAAGCCGTGGCAGCAAAGCGCCGCCACGGCTATCATTAAATCATTCTGTGAACATTCAACCCTTTACGCACACGCGGCCAGCGTTTGTCGGCGCGGGTTGAGGACCGCGAGTACAAAAGGGCGGGGCTTGATGTAGTAGTGGGTGGTGGATGTCTCAAAGTGAATCTCCTGCGTTTCCGTCTCATGGATCTTCACCACAGGGGCCGTATGGTACATCTCACCACCGGTACTGAAGATGGCAGGCCTGCCCACCATCAATGCGGACATGAGTTTTCCGGTAATGTAAAGCTCCAGCTTCCGCTTTTTCATTCTGTCATTGCCTCCTCTCAGGCATCTCGGCACAGTTCCACCACGATGAACCGCGCGTTATCCAGCAGCGTGTTCACATGGTACAGCGAGGTGTTCTGCATCTGCGCAATCTCGTTCGTCTGGTAGCCCTTGGTGCGCAGACGGATAATCTCCATTTGCTGGGGTGTTACCCGCTTGGCGAGAGCATGCAGGAGCAGTGCCACTTCGCTTTCACGCAGTGCTTCCTCGTCTGTCTCCGTCGGCGTGGGGCGCCGGGTCAGATGCCCGGTGTAAGACTGCCGGGGTCGGACGAAGCGGATGACGCGGAAACGGCGCTTGTCGGTGCGGCGGGTGTTGGCTACTTCGCCCTCCATGGCCCGCCACGCTACTGTGGCAAAGGAATAGCCTGCAAGGTTCGGGTCGGTCAGATACCGCTGCACCGCCCGCAGATAGCCGAAAATGACGATGTCATAATACTCGCTGGCGGGTAGATTCTTCTTGTGCAGGAATTTGTAGACAAGATTGTGGTTTTTCTCGGCAAAAAATTCGCTGGGTATCATTCAACGGAATATCGTGCATAAAGCACCTCCTTCGTAAACTGTCACGCGGGCAGCGGCTGCGTGTCGCCGTTCACCGTGGCCCCGATGCAAAAGCTGTCATCGGCGGCAGCAGGGGCGGCGGTGTAACTTTCCACCTCGCAAAAACCATCATCCTGTTCACGTTTTGCCTCGATGCGCTGGCGATTCATGCCACGAATCTGCTCACGGAAGCTCAGGGCGTACTTGCGCACGGCAACAAGCTGGTCACCGTGGAAATCGCCCAAGCGCTTGAACGTGGCAACGCTGTAATCCTTGCCCTCCGGGTTCGTCTGGCGTTTGAGACCAATCTCCACAAGGCTGCCATAAGTGGCGCGGTTGCGGAAAACAAAACCCTGATTCAAGAACTCACGGAACGGGCTGATGCTGGTGGGCGAGAGATTGATTGCCAGCGGCATAAACTCTCCGCTGCGTAGCAGGTACAGCACCCGCATGTTCTTGCAGGCTTTGCCGCGGCCGTTGCTGGCGCTGCCAAACTGACTCAATGTACAGGTGGCGCAAGTGCCACCGGGTTCTCCATAGCCCTGTTTGCCATCCACCGAAGAACAAAGCGGCGGTACATCGTCATTGTACTCGTCACCCTCCGGCCAGTAGGCACAGCTTGCGTGGTTGTACAAGATCACGCCGGTGAGTGTGGGGCGGTAATCCGGGTGCTGCGGATCACCGTTGGGAATCTCGAACTGCAACACACCGCCGGCGGGAATCTTGATGCGGGGAAAGGACATGGTGAGCCCGTCCGTATCTTCAGCAAGTTCCTCGCTACTGAAATCGGCATCGCCCATTTCGGGCAGCACAAAGTCCAGCGGCTCGTTGGTGGTCATGGCGGTAGTGGCTGCGGCGTTAGCGTTCATCATAGACATAAAAATCCTCCTGTGTGTAAGGGCAGTGTTAAGCGGCTGCCCGGTTGATTCTCGACCACTGCCGGGGCGGCATGGTCAAAATACTGTAACCGATACTTTCCAGTTCACTGGCGCGGTCATAGCTCTCCACATCCTGGCTGTGGCGAGTCACGGCGTTGGATAACCCGTACAGCGTCAGATCGTTGGATTCGATCAGCCGCTGCAATACGCCGGTGCTTTCGCTGTCGGTAATGTGGAACTCTTTGCTGGCAAGTTTGACGACGGCCGGCACATCATGGGTGTCCATCTGCGCGGCTTTTGCCTCCTGCATCTTGCCGACGACCTGCGCGAACCGCGCTTCTTCTACAGCGGCGCGCACGGTGTCCTGAATTTTCATGACAAAGGCTTTGTCCTCGGCGTCCAAGGTTGCTTGCGAGTAGACGCTAAAATTTTCCTCGCTGTCGGTGACGCGCCCTACATGGTTACGACGGGCCGCGGCTTCATTCACGACCATGCCGTTGCTGCACACCAGCCGATAAATCAGCGGCTGGATGCTGACGGATCCAAGCCCGACCTCGCTGTTGCTGATGATAACCCCGGCCTGCACAATGTCGCCGGGGGATACTTCTGCTTGCAAGCGGGGATTCACGGCCTTGATGTACATACGGCTTTCGGTGATTTGGCAGCTTTCAAAGCGGATGTCGGGCAGCCCGCCGAGAATCGGCAGCGTTACCCCGGCAATGTCGATATTGTCGATGCGGCGATAGCGATTGCTCAAGTACGCGCGGGCAGAGCCGTCCAGTGTGCGTAGCATTCTCTGCGAACTTTCCTGCTTGAACCATGTGTTGGCGTTGTAGGCCAGCAAGTCGGGACGTTCCTCCCGCATACGGTCATAGTAGGCGGCGGGGATGCGCAGGTGCGTGCCGATCTGACGATGCGCAATACCGGTGATGGTCATGGGCTCGATCAGCTCGGTGCCACTGTCGTCCGACAGGTGCAGAAACATTTCTTTGCCGTAGGACTCCATCCGCAGGCGGTTGGGGGCAATGAGATAGTCCTCCTTGGATTCGCTCTGCCGCTTTACTTCGGTCAGCATCTGCTGTAGAGAAACACCGGATTTCATACGCGAAACCTCCTCACCATGAGAGAACCAGCTTGCCGGAAGTTTCCTCAGCGGCCAGCCCATCTCCTGCAAAGACCTGTTTCAGCTTTTCCCAGCACCCAATGGGCGGGAAGCCGTGCAGCTCCGGGAGCGCCGATGTGCTGCCGTCCGAAAGCTTGATGTGACCGTCTTCCTGCACGGTCATCGAGTGATGCCCGCGGGAACTGAGATCAGCCACGATGCCCTCCAGCGTTGCGCGGCCCTCGGTTTCATACCAGATGCGCGGGTCGGGCAGCGGGGGAGTCTCGGCGGGTATACGCGGCTTTTCGGTTGCGTCTGCCGTGGGGTTCGGGCGCAGCGGCACGGTGTTGATAAGCTCGCACCGCAGATGCGCCTGCTTGTCCAGTGCGACTTCGGCACTCTCAAAGCCGTCCAGTCCGTGAACACGGATCAGGCAGCGCCCACCCTCCTTGACGATGGCAAGTGGATCTTTCGTGGCCCATTCCCATGTGATGTTGCTGCCCGCCGTACGAAGTGCAGCGGTGACGCGTTGGTTCACATGAAGCAGTAGAATGTCGCTGAGCGGTTCGTCCTCGATGTCCGGCACCACAAACTTGGCGCGGCGGGGAGCCTTTTCTTTCTTCTTGGGGATCTCCGGGAGGCTGCCGCGCAGATGGTGCAGCACATACAGCCCCCAGACGGAGCAGGCAACAAGCAGAAGCGGCAGCAGTAACGCACCGCGCACGAACGCGGCGATGGCTACAATGATGCCCACGAAGATGCTTGTGCCATTCCGGATGGTATTGTCAGATTTCATTGTCGATTACCGTCCTTTCACAAAAACAAAAAGGGCTGCATCAGGTGTCCATTCTGAACACTTGATGCAGCCCAAGGTGTGGCCACTGTCCGGCGGCCATGCGGGATGCGGATTGATTCTTGGTTCACTCCTTTCTGCCAATGGCAGGAAATATCTATATAAAAAAGTGCCGGCAGGGAAGACACCGCGCCCAATTCAGCGCAATGCCATCTACTACCGGCACCGATTACAAAAACAACAGCGTATGCTTATATAGCATAAAAATCATTTACAATGTCATTATAATACTATATCTTGTGGTTGTCAATATAGGGCACTATTTCCCGAACAAATCACTATGAGTTCCTGTGCGTGTTAGAGTCAGTACCAGAATGTCATCTTCCAGACGGTAGACGAGCAACCAATCCGGGAGAATATGGCACTCACGGTGTCCAACCCAATTTCCGGTCAAAGCATGGTCTTTGTTCTTATCGGGAAAAAACTTCACCCATTGCCAGCAGAGTAATTACATCTTCCAGCAAATCCATTTTGAAGCCACGCTTCATTGCAAGTTTGAAGTCCTTCTTGAACTGTGTCGTAAACTTGACAACGTATTTCGTCTCGCTCATGCTTTCAAGTCTGCAAACAACTCATCCGTATTGGTGTATCCTTTTACAGAAGGGTCTTTTGCAATCCTTTCTGCCTCCAGCATGGCGGCAATCGTTTCCTTATTGGGCTGGTTCAGCGAAATTTCAAAAGGAATGCCACCGTCCCGGAGAGACTGGCGGACGAAGATATTGAACGCTGTGGACAGATTCATTCCAAGCTCTCCAAATAGGGCGTCAGCCTGTGCCTTCAAGTCCGAATCCATGCGAATACTGATATTAGTAGTAGCCATAAGTCTCAACTCCTTTCACCTTTCCAATTACAGTATATGCTGTTTGCACGAGAAATGCAATGCTTTGCACGAATAATTAGCACAAATTTAATAGATGAACTGATGGAAAAGATACCATAGCAATAATTCCCTCCATCTAAGTTAGAAAAAGCGGAGAATTCCTGCTTGTAACAGCAAAAATTCTCCGCTTTATTCAGACAATTACGCAGTAGGAAAGATTACTTCCTATTTCTTAAACGCCACTTCCACATTTTTGCCGCTGAATGCGACACCATACTTATAAATGCTCTTTACACCATGCGTCAGCATTTCGGTGTCATATTTTTTATCTTCAATCTGGTTGAGCGCGGTCTGTGACAGCTTCTGCAACTGTTCGGTATCGCAATGTTTCTCAGTTTTAAGCTCGATGATGATGCCGGGCAGGGTAGAAGTTTTGGGAGCGAGCTGGATGTCATAACGGCCATCACCGGATTCCCGGTTTGAGGTGGCGTAGGCGTTGCCAAGCAGTGCGCACAGACCGAGGACAAAGCCGTGATAGAAGTTCTCCCCGGCAGTATCAAAGCTGCTGACGCTCTGGGTCAGCAATGTTTGAATCTGCTGCTGCAACTTACCCTCGTCGCCGGAATAGAGTGCTTCCTGAATGGCAACAACCGTAGTCTGCGGCATCATGACATTCAGATGACTCAAAATCTCCTTATTGTATACATAGGTGATTTCTCGGTTGGGAAGAGCGACATGGCAGAGGTAATCCCCGCTGATAGAAGTTTCCGCTTTTACGACCTTGAGATAGCCGGATACAAGCAGGAAACTGTAAATAGACGATGGATTATTTTGCAACTGGGGATAAATGACGCTGGTATCCACATAAGTTGCAACAGTTTTACCTTGCAAAAGATCTGTCAGCTGTGTATAGATATCTTTGTCAGCCTGCTCCAGAACTTCGGAAATGACATCATTGTTGCTGGTGGAGAGCCAGTAAGGGCGTGCCTCACATCCGGCGCTGAAATAGTTGATAACCGACCAAGGGTTATAAATTTCGGCATCGCCGAAGCGGTAACCATCGTACCAATCGCGCAGTTCGTTGAGATTATCGGAAGCGCCGTAATAGGCGGCCATCTTGGCAACTTCATCTGCGGTGAAGCCGAAATAGGTGTTGTACTTCTTGTCCAGCACAGAATTGACAACCAGATTATTCAGCCCGCTGAAGATACTTTCTTTTGCTACGCGCAGGATGCCGGTCAAGAAACCAAAGGCCAAGCTGCGATTATCTTTGAGACCTCCGGAGAAAAGCCCCCGCATGAAAGAAACGGCATCATCGTAAAATCCCATCAGGTGCCCCTGCTGAATGGGAGTGTCGTACTCATCTATGATAATGACGGCAGGGCAATTATAGTGCTTGTGCAGCATGGAAGAAAGCGTCTTGAGAGAAGAGATATAGTCGGTGCTGTCAGCGGTCCCGGAAATAATACGCTGATAAACGGCTTTCTCGAAGTCATTGCAAGCGGGGCTATCGGCAAGGTCGGCGTGGCGCAAATACTCTTCACCAATCAATCGGGTAAGGTGGGCGTATGTTTCTTCCCATGTATTCCGCTTGACGTCTTTGAACGTCAGGAAGATGACAGGATACTTTCCTTGGTAATCCCGATATTTCTGCCCGCAAGCCCAGATGGCTTTGTTGGTAAAGTATTTAGAGGTGTCTTCCTCGGTCTTTTCAAAGAAAACACGGAGCATATCCATGTTAAGCGTTTTGCCGAATCGTCTGGGGCGCGTAAACAGCGAGACCATGGGACGCTGCTCCAAAAAGTCCTTGATCATCAGCGTTTTATCGACATAGTAGTATTCCGTCGATGCAAGGCGATAATCGGAAATGCCGACAGGGAGGGGAAGATGTGCTGGCATAGCGGATTTTTTGTAAGCCCCTGTACGCACACGAGCATCGGCGGGCTTTTCTGCATTGGCAGGAATCTGCCAACTGCCATTTTCCTTGCTTGCTCCGGGAATCTTGCCTGCCGAGCAGAGCGTAGTAACTCTCCTTGTACTGATTCCCCACAAGGTAGAAGCCTCTTTTGCGGACATCATAACCATAAACTAACGCCTCCTCGTCTTTATTGAATTTATTATACCATTCAGTCGGAATAATGTCAAGCCGCATCGGAACAATATCACGCTTTGAATATAGTATATTCCGGCAAGGCTCTTTGTGAGCTTCAATGATGCCCGGTACTATCTGCCACTGCGGGAAAGATTAACTATAACCACTTACGAAAATGAAAAAAATCTACGTTTTTGAAAACGACTGCTTGCAAATACTATACGTACCTATTATAATAGAAGCGGCAAGATGGTTTCAGAACTCAAATATTTTTCATTTTTTGAAAGCGGTACACTATGAAAATCATTCCGAGAGACAAATATTTACAGCGAATCATCGAATTGAACGGCACACCGGACATCAAAATCATCACCGGGATACGCCGATCCGGCAAATCCAAATTGATGCAGGCCTATATTGAATACCTGAAAAGCCATGTCGATAACTGCAATATCATTTATATCGACTTTATGGATTTGGCCTTTGAGGAAATCAAGGAGTACCATGCACTACACGCCTATGTGGAAGCACAGTATCAGGCAAACAAGACGAACTATCTTTTCGTGGACGAGGTGCAGATGTGCCCGCAATTTGAGTTGGCTATCAACAGTCTCTACGCCAAGGAAAAATACGATATCTACCTGACCGGTTCCAATGCCTTTTTGCTGAGTGCGGATTTGGCTACACTTTTTACAGGGCGCTATATTGAAATCCATGTTTTCCCGTTCAGCTTTTCGGAGTACTGCCGATATTACGAAGAAACAAAGGATATAGACCAACTGTTTGATGATTACACCATAAAGGGCGGTCTGGCCGGATCCTATGCGTACAAAACGGAGAAAGACCGAATCAATTATATCAAAGAAGTTTATGAAACAATCGTTACAAGAGACCTTGTGCAGAAATATGCGCTGCCGGACACCTTAGTGCTGCAGCGGCTGAGTGAGTTCCTTATGGACAACGTCAGCAACCTTACTTCGCCCAACAAGGTCAGCCAGCTATTGACGGCCAATAACACTCAAACCAATCATGTGACAGTTGGAAAGTATATCAAGTATTTGTGCAATGCCTTTGTCTTTTACGACGTCAAGCGCTATGACATCCGGGGCAGAAAATATCTGGAAAGCGCGGAAAAGTTTTATCTGTGTGACACAGGTATCCGTTATGCCATTCTGGGAAGCCGGAATATGGATTACGGCAGGATGTATGAAAACATGGTCTGTATTGAACTTTTACGCCGTGGGTATGATGTGTATGTCGGAAAGCTGTACCAGAAAGAAATCGACTTCGTTGTACAAAAGGGTGACGAAAAAATTTATATTCAGGTAAGCGACAATATTATAGCGCCGGACACCTTCGAGCGCGAATGCCGTCCTCTTTTGCAAATCCGGGATGCATACCCCAAAATGATTCTTGCCAGAACCAGACACCCCAAATATAGCTACGAGGGAATCGACATTTACGATGTTGCCGATTGGTTATTGCAGGAATGACCTCTATACCACACATAGTATGGCACAGCCGATAGATTCGTTGGCTGTGCCTTTTGTGTGCCTAAACGATGAACATATTACTGCATATCAATGCGAATAAGGCGTTAGTATGTATCAATCATAATCTGCTGCCGCAAGTAGAGGTTTGCCACTGCTGTGATGACCTCGCGGCTGCAATGGTACTCCCGAACAGCCTGGGCGAAGTTATCGCAGTTCAGATCGTTGTCATCGTACAGCTTGTCCAGCACATCGTAACCGTCTTTCAGGCGGTGGATGTCCATCTCAACGCACTTGATGATTTCCGCACAGGAGAGGGGAGTTTGCCGGGCAAGGCGAATGACCTTCTTCTCGCAGGAACTGCGGGCATCAATGTGGAACAGGCGGCGGGTGATTTTCCAAGAGATGCCCTCCAAGAACGTCAGCTTGAAGAACGACAATATTCGCAGCGGCCATGCCGCGCCGATAGGGATGATGAAGCGGCAGGCGAGCAGATCGTACAGCGCGTCATACTCGGTATCGCCGGTGCCGGCCACAATGAGCCCGCGAACCAACAGGCGCTGCACGCAGTCCTGCCAGCTGCGGTGGATGGTGACATTGGTACTGCTCGCCATCTTCTCGTAGAAGCTGCCGATTTCTTCTTCCCGCAGGATGCGCCAGTTGAGGATGGACCACAACATGAACTCCTGCACATCGACCTCGTATTCTTTTTCGCAGACAATGATGACCGGGCGGGTGCCTTCCTCGGTGCAGCAGCGGATATAGCGACCATTGGCAGTGTAAAGCATTTTCATAAGATTTCCTCCGATAATTTTAGTTTTTACGGTTGAGACGATGATAAATTACTTGTGGGATGTGGTGGCGTTCTCGCAGATGCGGATGATCTGCTCACAGAGGTAGTCGCCACACTTGGCGATATGTACCTGATCTCCGGGCAGCCTCATCTGCGTTTGCAGCCAACGGTAACTCTGGTCTCGGTTCATGCCGAGTGAGGTCTGTACATTGTGCAGGGCATGGTGGGCAAGGATACGCTTGTGCCGCAGTTCGCCGTTGGCAAGGGTGCCAAGGGGCTGTTTGGTGCGGCGATCCGCTGTGACGTAAGCATCACAGGTAGGCCAGCGACGGCAGACATATAGGTACGTCCCAGCGGAAATGTCCGAAAGCCCATGAATTGCGCTTGCCGGACGTAGTGTGGCAAGGGAACCACAATAGGGGCAATGGATACGAGTTTGTTTCATAAAATTTCACCTCCGATTTTTTTGCAAAATAGGCCGAAAAAACCTATTTGTCCTTATTACTGTCATCTCGAACGCAAAAATTAAAAAAATTCGGGTACTTTTTCAAATTTTACAATTTGTTCATATCTTGCTGGGCTAAATTTGCCTATTCTTTGAACACTTTAATGCTGCTTGTGCATCAATGGCTGTTTTGCTGTTTAGTGTGATAGGCGCGTTAAACAGCATTGCCAGCAGATACTTCTTCGGATTGCGTATATTGCCGCTTCGTGCATGGAAAGAATCGAGAACGAATCGGATATGCTCACTGTTCAGCTGCATCATTCGTTCCCGCACAAGTTCTGCGGGGAAAATATTGCTGCCCAACCGCACGGTAGGACTTTGACTCTGGATTGTCTCGATGATCAGTTCGTAGATTTCTTGCAGCATGGGGGTGGCCTCCGGCATATTTCGGCAGAGCAGGTCCAACTCAATGTTCTCTTTCACCGTTTTCCGAACCGCATCGCTTTCGGATAAGATAAGGTCTGTATTTGGTTTCTCTTTATTTTGTATCTCTTTATTTAATTGCGTTGGATTTTCCTGCGTAGGAGAATCCAGCATAGGGTTTTCCAATGTAGGCTGCACCAAAGTGGGATTATCCAATGTTGGATTTTCCCATGTAGGCTTGGGAGGCTTCTCCTGCGGACGTTCATAGACGATGTAATCACAGCCACGCAGGCATCCGCGTTCATCGCGGACACGGGAGCGGACGATATACCCGGCCTGCTCCAGTTCCAGCACGGCGGTGCGGATGGCATCAATACTTTCACGATTGATAGCCGCCAGCCCTTTGAGCGTGTAATCCCAATCCTCCGGTAGAGACAACATCTGAGAAAGCAGCCCCTTAGCCTTTAAGGTCAATTCCTTATTGCGCAGATGGTGGTTACTCATAACGGTATAGTCTTTGGTACGTTCCACACGAAAAACAGCCATTTTACAGTTCCCCTTATCACAAAAATGCGGGCAGCACAGGTGGCTGCCCGCGCAGGCAGAAATTACAAGTTCTGACGGATAATGCGGGTGATGATGCCCACGGCGATGCTGCGCTCCTCGTCCAGCTTCGTTACCACAAAGCTGACATCGTCCTTTTTGCCGGGCGTGCGGCGGTCGTAGCAGGAGTGAGCCACAGCGTTCACCCCATTGGAAAGCCGCACATAGACGATGCCCTTATGTACATCGGTGACGCGGCCGGCGTATTTGCTCTGTACGCGGCAGCGTTTCAGTGCTTCACGGCTGGTGTTCTCGGTAACGCTCTTAATATCGGCATGGACGGACAATTCTTCCTGTGGGGTCTTGTTCACCTCGGTCATGCGGACAAGAATCTGGTCTCCTACAGCAAAGCGGTCATGGGCATCGCCGATCCAATCCCATGCCAGATCCCGCGCCATGATGGAACACTCCACACCAAAAATCTCGACGCGGATGGACTTGTCGGCAACGGCAATGACGCGGGCTTGTACCACGCGCCCCTCGCGGACGCGGTACTCGCCATTGGCATCGGGGCTGAAATAGAAAAGCTGACGCTTGCGCATCATGGCTTCACGGCGGCTGGCGACCACACTTCGGCTCTTGGAGTCAATGCCGAGGATGACAAAATCAATTTCCGCGCCCAGCATATTGCCCAGCAGCTTCATCTGGCGGACAGCCATACTGTCGGTGCTACTGGCAGCGCTGGGGGCAACCATCATTTCTTTGAACGGGATGACGATACGGAAACCGTTGTAATCCACAACGGCAATCGTCTTGCCGCTGTCGGTCTGTTCGATGCCGCCCAGCGGTGCGGAGAAGATGCGTCGTGTGCGGTAGGCGTTGTGGATCTCGTGCCATGCGGCGGCTTCACGGGCATCCTCGGTTTCAATTTCGTCTCCGCTTTCAATGGTCAGTACCGGGGCATCGACTCTGTGTCTGCGGCTGGGTGGGGGAGTCTCGGCGGGCGTTTCATCTTTGGCAGGGGCAGGGATGGGGAGATCCTCCGAATCCACAGGTTCGGGAATGGGCAGATCAGGGATAAAAATATCATTGTTCATTTCCATGGGAAAGCTCCTTTTCATTTTCGGGTTTTGTCATAATAGAGGTTTTATCAGCGGCGACCACTGTTTTAGGCTTGCGGCCGCGCCGCTTGGGCGGTGTTTTAGCAATCAGAGCTGCTGACGGCATAATAGCTGATGGGGTTTCCGGTACAGCGGTTTGCCACTCCGGGATGTGCGCGGATGCTTTGCATTCCCGCAGATGTTTGTAAGCGGGATGCAGTGAGTAATCCATTTTGTGTACCTTTAGTACCTTATGACCTCGCAGGATAACCAGCGCCTCATCCACGGGTAGGCGCAGCACTTCGTCCGGAGTCAATAATGGCCGTTTGCCGATACCATTGCTTTCACGATATTGTGGAGTATAATCGGAAACTCGCAATGTATTTAGCGCTTTAGACGTGCTGGACACCATCACACTGGCAATGCCGGTGCGCTGGGAGACGTACTCGGCGGTCAACTGGTCTGTGCAGCCGAGAAAAAGCTGTACATCGCAGTTGCCGAGAATTTCCTGCCACTGGTTCTGCGGGTAGCGGTTTTGCAGGCCGGCAAGATTCTGGAATACGCAGGACATAGAGATATTGCGGGATCGAATGACGCTGATGCGCCGGGATAATTCGGAAATCGTACCGCAGGCTGTCAACTCTTCACCAAGTACATGAACCGGCACAGGCAGCCGCCCACCGGGGCAGTTGGCATCGGCATAACGGACGAGTTTGATGAAGGCAAAGGACAGAAACAGCGATGCAAGAAAGTCAAAGGTGCTGTCTTGGTCGCTGGTGACAAGATAGTAGGCGCAGGGCTGCTGCCCCGGCAATTCAAGGCTGATTTCGTCATACGCAGTGATTTTCTTAATCAATTCAGACTGAAATACCTGTAGCCGGCTGCCCAGCCCGCTGATAACCCCGCTGCGCACCGAATCCGAGGCCCGTTGGTACAGGCTGTACGGTGCTTTGGCGGGGTGGGTCAGTGGCAGAACATCAAACAAGCTGTCCAACTGGCTTTCGCTGCATTGGGTGATGAGGTTATACACTTCGCCAATGTTCCGCTGTTCCGGCGGGTAGGTGAGGTCAACATATAAGACCAGCGCTTTCAGCAAGTTCATTTCGCCGGAATCCCAGAAGCGGTCGCTTTTCCCGGTGCCGTTGGTGTTCTTGATGATGACATCCACGAAAAGCTGTGCCATCAGTTCCTGCCCCTCGATTTCTTTCAGGCAGTTCCAAGAGTCGGAATTTTCGGGGCTGACGAGGTTGAATACCCGCACCGTGTAGCCTAAATCTCGCATATATTCGCTGGATTTCTCGTAAAGTTCGGATTTTGGGTCACAGATAATAAGAGATTCTCCACGGGCGGCACTTTGCAGGATACGATTCATGCAGAACGAGCGAGTTTTCATTGAGCCGCTGGCACCGTAGACGGCAAGATTTCCGTTCATGCGCGTCTTCTCCGGGATGCAGAGATATTTGCCGTCGAGCATCCCCAGCACAGTACCCGTATGCTTAGACAAGTCGGAAACCATGTCCAGCACGGCGGGAACTTCTCGCGGCTGCATCCAGCCGGACGTGCCGTAAGTGCCTTTTGCGGAGAAATCAAAGTTGCGCTCGGAATCTGTCAAGGCATCTTGGCTGAACAGCTTTCGATACAGGAAAATCGCGGCGACTGCCGCTGCGCAGCCCGCCATGCAGTACAGGTTATAGGGAAACCATAAAATACCTTTGATACAGGCCAGCGGTGACAAAGAGGGAAACGGCGGAGAAGTGCCGCCCAGCATACCGCCGTTTTTCTGCCAGACGGCATAGTTGCCGATGAACTGCGTCAAGTAGCCGCAGGCATAGAGTAGTAGGGCGACGGCTAAAATGGTTTGCAATCTTTTAGAGGGGCGTTTCATGGTGAGTTCAGAAACCTCCTCTCAAAGTCAGAGAAGTCGATTGTTTGCAATTTAATTCTGCTGCCGCAGAACGGTCGTAGAGCATCTTCCTGAAAATCAAAGCAAACTATGATGCCGCTGCGCTTGTGCAGCTCCAAGGCTGCATAGAAACGATAGAGTTTGGGCAAGTCCAGCTGATACGCGAAAAGGATCAACGTTCCGTCTTCGGTTACGGCATCATTTTCAATGGCAGAATCTTTTGGGGGTGGACAGAAAGACTGCAAAAGAAGCGCATGAAACTGCTTAGTCGCATTCGGGTTACAGAACATCCAGAGCAGTGCTTCGCCGTAGTAGTCATTAGTAATAAAATAGAAATGCTCGTAACCCTCGCCGAACAAGAAGTATTCTCTTTCGGAGCCTTTCGAGTTCTCCAGCAGGATGTATAGCGTCTGCCAGTGGTCAGCCAATAAAATGCCATCTACTTTTCGAGTCGCCACTGTGCGAATCTGACAAACTCTTTGCAGCATGACCTTGGCCCGGCGTTCAATTTGGGGGTCAAAGGTCGGAATGGAATCCATCGCGTTGAACACTGCAAAGGCTTGTTTCGGAGTGAACAACGCGCCGGTCATCCGAGAACCGTAGATTTTCAGCATTTCGGAGCGAAGTTCTTTCATTTCACGGGAATCGTAAAAGTAGACATCCTCAATAGGAATAGCACCCGCTGTGTCGGGGGAGAAAAGCGGCGGCTTTTCATCACGAAAAATTGTGATACCTGCATTTTTCATCGTGATGTATGTCCGTGCGATACGGTGCAGCCGCAGGCGGCGAGACGGCTCCGATTTAATAGCGTTTGTATCCCCACAGCCGGACAGATAAAAGAGAAACCGTTCCGGGTCCTGATCTTGCAACAGACGCTTGCCGCGGATGCCGAGCCGGTAACCGCGAAGGTGATTGCGGGAAAAGATGCGAAGTAGGCGGTTGTGTGTCAGACCGGTAACGATCTTCTTACGGTAGCTTTCGCTGTCAATAAAGCGTGCAGCACTGTCGCAGGGAAACTCCCCGCACAGGGCCGTGAGGGACAGCAATTCATAACTTGCGCTGTCATGGGATGGCAACACGGGTTTTGGCAAGGAAATAAAAATCCCTTCTTTCTTTTACCATACGCGTCTCTACTCTGGTGCAGTTTCGCAAATCAGCATCGCTTGAAAAGCCGATAACACTGCGGAAATTCAGAATAGATGCAGCCGTAGACACTTTTTATGACTTTTCTGCAAATTGTGGAGGGTCGTCTGTGAACCGCATTTGAGTACTTAGCCATGCAGGAAAACTCTTCTTGGGCATGACAGAAATCATTGTGCAGGACGCATACGAGAACCGCGTGGTATGGTAGAGATCACACAGCGCTCCGGTGTCGTCTTTCATGCAGTACAGGGCAATGACATCTAAGATGGATTTGAATTCCAGATTGTCATAATCCCGAACTGCGGTGATGGGCAGGCAGCGGTCATAGATGTGTTCAATGCAAATAACACAATCCGAAAAATGTGGCAGCGCGTGCTGACGGCGATATTCCTCGAAAGCAGCCTGCAAAGGAACAACTAAAAACTTAAACCCCTCGGCTGCTTTCTTCTTGGGAAGCAAAGCAGGAACCCTAATGAATACATAGTCATCTGTTGCGGATACTTTTATACCCTGCGCGGCAGCGGCCTGTTGGTAATAACCCTCCGGCATGCCGCCTGTTGTAGTGAACAGAAATCCTCGAAGACTTGCGGTGCTTCGCTCACTCAACAAAGCGGCGCTTTTGGCGGTTTCTGCAAATTGCGCCGGGTCCGGGGAGGGAAGCAAATGTTCCAGTGTGTACAGCTTCTTATGTACACCGATCAATCCCTGCTGGGCCATGCGAATACGGTTTAAGAGCATATCTGAATTCAAATGTCTGCCTCCTTGCGATAATAGCTGACGGTTCCGTCCGCTGCAACGGTACAAAATCCGGCGGTATGTGGAATATCCAGCGCATCGATTTGTTCTGCATCATCCACCACCACAAGGCGCTTTCCGGCATCTTTTTGTGGTAGACGCAGCAACTGACATAACATGGTTTCTTTGCCGCGCGGAATGGGAACAATCTCATACAACTGTCCATTGGCAAAGCAGAGAACTTCCACAGGAAATTCTCCCGCAGTATGGTATTCTACCTGCTCAATGAAATCGAGCAGCACCCATATACAGCGGGAGAGTGTGTCATCTGCTCCGTTCTGAATCTCTTGGTTTATGTAATACCGGCCATTGTCCGCGCGGTAGGCGCGGCCTTCTTTCAGCATGTGGGAGAGAAGGATCTTTGCCGTTGATTCCTTTTCGAGAAAGAAACGACAGAGCTGTTCCTCGGTCAAGCCTGGATACTGTGCAATATTTTGCAGCATTTCGGTAGCTTCTCGCTGATAGATTGCTACACGATTTTTCAATAAAATCACCGTCCTTGAATGATAGAATTTCCTTTAGGGATGTCTTTAGGGCGGCCGTATAGTTTTCATTTGATTTTCCTCCGCTTGAAAATAGCAAATAAAAAGAGCCGCACCTGAAAAAATCAGGTACGACTCTATACGAAGTGTCCAGCACTTGTGGTTCGGACATACTTTTTGCATATTAAGTTTACCATATGTAATTTGCGGAGTAAATACGTTTCGTGTGCTAATATCGTGCAAATATAGCGCAGGAACACATGTAAATTATAATTGCCTGTTCTGGTTTAAAATGGTTACAAGTAGAGAGAAGTATATCTATCTCTCTATATATAGATGTTGCCATTCTTCCATGTTGGCTCGCCACCTGCAAATTGAGACCATAATCATATATCTTTCAGGTTCGTTCTTGGAAACATAGGTATAAGGAAAAGCGGATGGGAAAGCAGATAGGGTGCTTGCTCTAGGGAATAGGGTAAGAAAAAATCAATGCTTACCAACAAGTATGGTTGTCTTGGATAACTTCTCCTGGGTTCAACCGCAACTGCACCATCACCATAAACAACTTTTAATGTTCAGATTCATATAAAGTTTGAGAAAGGATAGAACTTTTTTCGTGAGTTGAGCGTTGACTTTTTAAATTGTTCGTAAGCCAGTGTAGAAGATAATATATTGTCCATATCACCAGCGCGATAAGAGTGTACACTTTTCTACAAAATCAGTTGAATGTCTCCAACTTTTTAAGATTACTCTTAAAAAGTTCTAAAACCTGGGATGTTGTTATGTTTTTTATCTCCGCAATGTACTGACATACAGTAGTATCCCACGGAAAGCATGGTTTGTCTCTGTATGTTACAAATGGCCCATCTGTTTCTGGTAACATTCTTGTTAAAGGAATTCTATGAATGATGTTTCGCCCCTGCTTAGTTGTACACATTCGTGGATTAATACTGAACCAACATCCGAGGTCAACAGCCCATGCGGTATCTTTTTCCGTTCCCATAAACCAGTGCAATACGGGTCTATTTAGACTTACTGTTTGTTCAATTGATGAAAGCACACATCGAGTGGCACCTCTAGAATGGATGCTAATAATACACCCTTTGTTTTTCTCGGATTCGATTAATGCGGTATTAAAGAATGCAGTTTGGATATCACGAGAACTATTGCAGTGACACGAACCATCAATCCCAATTTCTCCGATATATTTTGTCTCTTTAATAGTGTTCAAGAACAATTCCCATTCATTCATGCGCTTTGAAATAAGCTCTGGATGAAACCCTAATGCTATGCGAACTTTTGCAGCATTAGAAAAGTACTGGGAAGCTTTCAGATATGATCTTGGGCTGGTTGTTACAGCAAGAACATCTATATGCTTGGTCTTTACATCTTCAAAGACCTTTAATGGATCCGGGTATAGATCCAAATGGCAATGATAGTCAATCATAATACACTATTTTCCTTGAGCAAATCACGAATTTCGCACAGTCCCCGTTCAAATACCGCTACATATTTTGCTCTTTCATCTCCACTTGCAAAGTTTAACTCACCACGAATTAGATTCTCAACACCAGTTGCTTCATATTGAGATACTGCCAATGCAGCTGCAGCTAAATCTCTCGAAGATGAAAACTTTAAATTATCTACGCAATATCCTTTATCAGTATTATCGACCATTTGAGTTTTCATAAATGAAGCTCGTCGGACAAGACAAGGAATGCATACGCCACAATGTCTATATCCATGCCGGTTGTATTTTCCACAACTAGTTGTTCCCATGATTAAGGTTTTCATTAATTCTTGATTTTTGCAGTCGAGAAGAACTTCTCCTTTGGTCTTGTATCGATAAGGAAGAATCAAGTCTACTCGAAACCCCATCTCATCCCATATTTCCTGAAGAGCTTTCATGTACAGGGGATGTGTGGTTTTTGTGCTTAAACTTCCACTACGAAGTGGGTCAAGTGGAATATTAAGACTAATAAATCCGCTTTCTGGGACATATATTTCTTTCCGTCCTTCCGCAGTTGTAGAAACTTTACAAGACGCTAAAAGTGCAAAGGCAAAGAAGATTATAGATCTTGCACGAGTGGAATTTTCTGCGGCTCCATTCTTTTTTATATAACAACTCCACTGACAAAGATTATTTTTCCCTAGTGCATTAGCATATTCTCTTTGATGCGCTGCATCACCACGTACCGTTTGAGCAACAAATAGCGGCTTTCGTCCAGCTGTACAAAGATCGATACCACCTACTAAACTATCCATTCCACCAGACAAAAGGCATACACAATCATTCTCCAGATGATTATGTGATTCTTGAAAAACTATTGTCTCCTGCAAAGGGACAAAAGTTAATGTCCAAAAATCTCCACTCAGAAACCGAAGCATGTATTCTAGCTTTTTCTTGACTTTAGTCCATCCAGTTACATCATGCAGCGGAACTTCAAGCTCAATTTGCCTTGTCCAGCCGTCTGGACTGTTACGTCTAAGGATTGCCCTATCCGCTGCAACAATAGACATTGCGAGGATAGTAAAATCGAAAATAACAGGGGAGGGGCTGATACATGATCTTCGCAACTCATTAAGAAAGTGATTGCCAACATGACCAATGTTTGGTGCTTTCTGCGAAGGAATGGAGAATAGCTCAAAATACCAGGTGTTTTCGTCATATATATTGGGTGAATGCGCTTTTGTATAGCATATCACTTTGCTCATACTGCAACCTCATATATCTCAAATGTGGCCTTTATTGTTTCCTGAAGCAACTTTTTCGTGTTTACTACTTGAGATGCTGTATCTCTTACTTTGTTTAATTGATTTGACACTTCAACTTGTATAAATTCCTTCATTTCATTGAGTCTTTTAATTCTATCAGGAAATGGAATTGCTGAATTTTCAAATGCTTGGCCTACATCCATCTGAATACGAGAAAAAATTTCATTTCCAAGATATGTACCTGTCAGTGCCCACATTTGGTCATCTGAAAGATGGAATATGTCTGTGTCTGGATATTTTTCTAAATATTCACTTAATGCTGCTGTGGCTGAATTTTTTGAAGATATTTCATCTAAGCTTCCACCTTGTGGACAAGCATGATTTACAATAGCACTGATAATTTGAGGTGCATCAGCACCTTGCGATTTTAATGCAGATAGTGTTTTTCCAAGAGCGAATTCTGCATCATCACGAAGTGAACGGAATGTATCAAAGAAGTTTGCACCTACGCGTGCCGAGACTCTCATGCGCCTAGAAACTGCTGCCGCACCACCCATTCCAGTTCGCGAATAATTTCCAAGGCTTTGACGCAAAGAATCTGTTGAGCCAGAACGTACATAATCACTTAGATTACGTCGAGCACTAGAAAAACGGGCTCTTGGGGCCAAAATTTGAAGTTGTTGTACGTCATTCTGCTGTATATCATCAGAAATTTCTTCTTTATCCTGATCGTGATTTTCGAATGGATTCTTATCCATATCGATATCATCTAGCCATGGAGGATCCAAAGAAATTCCAGATTTTGGGCCATTGCTTGATGCTGACGTTCCCATGTATTACTCCCCGTTACTTTATTACATTTTTAGTTGGCTGAGGCGTGTCAGGGTCTTCTTTCCACTGCTGGAGTAATTCATTTGCCCAGTCATACTCTTTTAGAACATTTGCCATTGGTGCTTTTCTCGCACTTGCAGGTAGAGCAGATAACTCGGTTACAAAATCATTGGCTAAATTCGGATATGCTTTGATAATGTGTAGTGCTTTTCCCAAGGAAGGATTAGACCATTGGTCGCTATGTCCGAATCGAAATACTCTATGCATGAGTATTTCTGCTTCTTCCTGACGCAATGTCTGTATCTTAGTGACCATTTCTTTATAAATTTGTACGCTCTCGATATTTTGAAGAGCTTTAAAAATATCTTCACCATCTGCTGATAGCTTATCATACGCGGCAAATGTTATCGATTTATCTCGACTAAGATATAATAATGGTCTCAAATCATATTCACTTAATTTCGGCTCCAGCAATATCCATTCCTTAATAAAGTCGTCTTTCCATCTTGAATCAGGCGGAATGAATTCTTTTCCATCTTTTAGCTCGTCTTCGACTTTTTTTAATTCTTCTGGTTTTCCATCCTTTGATTTCGACACGATTTCTGCCAAATATTCAAATGCGCTACCAGAAGCACATCTTTCGAATAGGAGCATCTTGATCAATATTCCGGAATCTACAGTTATTCCGTTTAATCTAGCTACCTTCTTTCGAATTTCTAGTGCATTGAGAAATCGTTTGATTAGTCTTGGATTGCCTTTTATTCGATTTGAGGAAACAAGAACGCCGGCAATCTGCTCAGAAATAGAAATGTACTCAGCCATTGCGTCCTGTTCGGAATCTGTCAAAAGTGATTTAGCTTCCACAAGAGATACATTTTTTTGCCATGCTTTTGACAGTGCTTCCTCAAGATTTTTTTGAACTTTTTGCTGTGAATCAATACTTACATTGCCCTTTCTTGCTTCTAAATCCAAAAACAGAAGAAATGTATATACTTTGACCTCTGGAATTCCCAATCGAGGCACAGTGATAGGAACCTGTATTAGCTTATCAAAATAACTGGTAATAAGGTCATCCGATAAATCGACAGTTCCAAAATGTGCACGAACTCCATTTCGGATCATTTGCTCATCCGCTGCAATAATAAATGCGGTTCTCTTCACAAATAGCAGAAGACGCATTGCCTCTAGTGTTGAAATTGCCGTTTCGGGTAAGCATCTGTCAAGATCATCGACAAGAACAACCAGTCGAATATTCAATTTTTCAAGAATATCTTCAAAGTCTTTACGTAACTCTTCAATTTGCTGAGTTGTTGACTTCGTTTCATCATCTTTTAATATGTCATCAAAATTGGATAAAAACTCTTTTAAATTTGTTTCGACTGCTTCAGCGTTTTTGCCTTTATCATCAGGAGTTTTAATACTATTTACGATAGAGGATATTAGAGCTGCTGCAGCGCCAGCTGGTGCAGCCCCTGGAATTAATCCGACTAAAAGCGGAAGTCCGATTTTAGAAACTTGCAGCCAATTAATTCTCTTTGTGAATTTTTGAAAACGTTTCCATAAGGTTTTATCGCTCTCTGGGATGTGGCGCTTTTTCATCTCTTCTGAGAGCTTTTTAGCCACCGTGTGAAGCAATGCTGTTTTTGCATCATCGTACCCCTGATAGAGCCAAGCATTAAATTCCAAAAAAATGTATGTGGTTTTTTCTGCCTTATTTGATTTTTCCAGTTCTTTCCCAATCATTTTGACCATTGAAGACTTTCCTGTTCCCCAATTACCTGAAACTCCAATGGAGATTGGATTGTCGCCAGACTCATCAATTAGTTCAGCAACTGTGCCAGAAACAACTGAAAAATGCAGATAGTCGTCGGTGGTTTCTATATCATTCCACATAAAGATAACCTCGTATAACAAATAAAGAGCCCTATGAGAAGGCGAGATATAGGCGGACTCTATGGCGCGATGTATGGATTTGAAAAATAACTACTAATAGTTTATCACATATAGACTCAAACATCAATTCTGCCCTAAGAATTGTACGAAGTTTTGTTATAGTCATCTATCTACCATAATATACTCTGTATAAAAGACTGGTATAAGGAAAGGTATCAGGATATATGAAACACCGCCATGCATTGCACGAAATTCTCCTATATAGGGGGGCAATTGCATTAGCGAAATCGCAACGGGAACTGACGGGAACTGACAAAATAGGGGCGTGTGGTATGGTGTTGGATGTCGGGAGCATTTCGCTAAATCAAGGTTTAGCGAAATATAGGAAAGGACGAAACCATCCGTGAATTATGGTGCGGCAGGCGCTCATTTTTTGCGCGTTCTATAAAATTAGACAATTCGTCTGAGTCTTTTTGTATGCTTCGGATTGGATACCTATTAGATATTTCTCAGCGATTTTCCTACCAGTTATCCAATCACAAATCACTCTCTGTAGCGAGTCTGCAAACCAGCCATTTCCAAATCTCCGTGCCCGACGATGAAGTATCGACCGTCCTCCGTAGCCTCAACACGAGAAAACTCCCAGCACGGTTTATCTCCCGGAATCAAGACCTCAATACCCATACCGCACGAATACTCTTGAACATCGTCCTCATAACGGTTGTTGCTGTTTTTATAAAGCACACTTGTGGCCTTGATAGGCTTATTCAGCAAGTCGATTCTGTTGGCAATAGTTTCTATTGCCTCAAACATATCAGTGAATTCCTTATATTGTTGGTTTATATCCGGGTCATTGGTATCATACTCGATCTGGCCGCGCGGTTCATCCCATGTGCGCTTGCTTTTAATCAGAATATTTCTGATTAAAAGCTTCAAATCATACATTTTACGGTACAGATCATCCATCGTAAAGACAGTCATAGTAATTGTCCTCTCACAGTATATTTTATATAATAGCGCAAAATTTTTGATAAATCAATTGTATCACATTGAGTTTCCGTTGTCCATCTGATAAAGCGATATATCATAAAGAATTGTAGGGAGCGAAAATATCTGCCTTGAGAAGCACCTATTACCTTTACGAATCGCTTTGCAAATATCTTGCATAAAATTTGCAAAGCAAGCGTATTTTCTTCTGCATACCGTACCTGCTATAATAGTATCGTCAAAATTGAACAGAAACGCAAGAGCGCCTTTTTTCGAGGGCGCTCTTTTTGTTTGGAGGTGGTCGAAATCTCACGCGAAGAACGGGACGTTTACCTGATTCCGCAGAATTTTGTGGACAACGGCACGATCCTCGGCGGTACGGTCAAGCTGCGCAATGCGGTGGAGGCGGCTGTGCTTGCCGTGGGCAGTGCAGTACCGCTGTTCTATCTGCCGCTGGCGTTCAACATCCGCCTGATGATCGTCATTGCGGTGTCGGTGCCGTTGGGCGTTTTCGGCGTGGTGGGTATCGGCGGCGACAGCCTGACGCAGTTCGTGGCGCACTGGTTCAGCTTTATGAAGTGCCGCCGCATTGTCACGCCTACGCCGCAGGGCAATCTTGAAGCCAACCGGCATCGGCATCTGAGGTTCATCAGCAAGCGATACCATGTTGTCTACTACGAAGATGCCGATGCCCTACCCCACAACGCACAGGTTTTGCAGCGCAAGGCAGACCGCCACGGAAAGCTGGTAAAGCGGCAAACTCTCTATGACCTGCTCCCCATTGAGAAAATCGAGAACGGCATCCTGCACACCACAGATGACCACTACATCAAAATTCTGGAAATCGAACCCATCAACTTCCTGCTGCGCTCCCCGCGCGAGCAGCGCAGCGTCATCTACTCGTTCGCCAGCCTTTTGAAAGTCAGCCCGGTGCGGCTGCAATTCAAGTCGTTCTCTCGCAAGGCAGATGTCAACGCCTATCTGGACAAGCTGCGGCGGGATGCCGCCAACGAGCCGGACGCGGCCGTGCGCAAGCGCCACATGAGCTATATCCGCTTTGTCAAACGGCTTGGCTCTCGCGATGCTGTTAGCCGCCGTTTTTTCGTGATTTTTCAATACGAGGTCCCTACAAACGAGCGGAACATCTCCTATGCTGAAATCGTCTCCACGCTCGAAACCACCGCCCGCAACTTCCGTACCTATCTGGCGCAGTGCGGCAATGCCATCGTAGAGCACGAGAATGAGGACGAGTTCCTCACCGACGTTTTCTATACTTTATTAAATAGACGGACGGCGGTACAGGTGCCGTTGCAGGAGCGCATCCAAGATGTGCTTGCCAGCTATCTTGCTCAGAACGATACTACGGCGCTGGACAAGATACCGCCCGCCGCCTTTATGATTCCGCCCTCGCTGGATTTGAAGCACGGCCGTTATCTCTACATGGACGGTACCTACCATGCCTACCTGATGATTCCCGCAGACGGCTACCGTGCGCAGGTCACAGCTGGATGGATGGCGCTGCTGGTAAACGCCGGCGAGGGCATTGATGTGGATCTGTTTCTGGAACGACAGCCCAAAGAACGCATGATGCCGAAAATCGGGCAGCAGATTCGCATCAACCGCAGCAAAATCAAGGACACCAGCGACACAAACTCGGACTTTGATGACCTCTCCAACGCTATCCGTTCCGGCTACTACCTGAAAGACGGCCTCGCCAACAACGAGGATTTCTACTACGCCGCCATCCTCGTGACCGTCACCGCGGCCAGCGTCAAGGATTTGGAATGGCGCATCGGGGAGATACGCAAGCTCATGGTCTCACAGGATATGAATTTGCAGCTGTGCAGTTTCCGGCAGGAGGCAGCCTTTCTCTCTTCCCTGCCGCTGTGTTCCCCGGATGCGGCGCTGTTTGAGAAATACCGCCGCAATATCCTTACCTCCACTGCGGCCAGCTTTTATCCGTTCGTCAGCTTTGAGTTGTGCGACACCAACGGCGTGCTGTTGGGCGTGAACAAGTACAACAACTCCCTTGTCAGCCTCGACAGCTTCAACACCCGCATCTATAAAAATGCGAATATGGCAATCCTCGGTACCTCCGGCGCGGGCAAGACGTTCACCATGCAGCTTATCGCCCGGCGTATGCGGCTGGCGGGAACACCCATTTACATTATCGCTCCGTTGAAAGGACATGAGTTTTACCGGCAGGCCAAGGCACTGAACGGCACCATCATCCGCATCGTACCGGGCAGCCCAGACTGCATCAACGTCATGGAAATCCGCAAAATCGACCACACCAGCAGCGAACTACTGGATGGTCCCATGCCGGAGCAGTCGGAGCTGGCCGCTAAGATTCAGAAACTGCACATTTTCTTTTCCTTGCTGATCCCCGATTTGAACAACGAAGAGCGCCAGTTATTGGACGAAGCCATCGTTATAACGTACCGAAACAAGGGCATCACCTACGACAATGCCAGTCTGGATGACCCGGCAACTCCCGGTCAATACCGCGAAATGCCGATTTTGGGCGACCTGCACACTGTTTTGTCCGCCGCCCCGGAAACGCGGCGTATCGCCAATATTCTGAACCGTCTTGTACACGGCTCGGCATCAAGCTTCAACCGCCAGACGAACGTGAAACTTGACAACAGCTATGTTGTCATCGACATCAGTGAGTTGTCCGGCGATCTGCTGACCGTGGGTATGTACATCGGGCTGGATTATATGTGGGATAAAGCCAAAGAAGACCTGACCCGCCGCAAGCAGATTTTTATAGATGAGGTTTGGCAAATCATCGGCGCATCGTCCAACGCTTTGGCGGCCAACTATGTATTCGAGGCTGTCAAAACCATTCGCGGCTACGGCGGCGGGGTTCTGGTTGCCACGCAGGATTTGAACGACTTCTTTTCCTTGGAAGATGGAAAATACGGTCGCGGCATCCTGAACAACTGCAAAATCAAAATCATTCTGAATTTGGAGGAAGAGGAAGCCCAGCGCGTGCAAAGTGTTTTGAAGCTGACAGATGCCGAAATCGACAACATCACCCGCTTCGAGCGCGGCAGCGCGCTAATCGTCACAAACTCCAACAATGTCACCGTTGATATGCGGTGCAGCGAGGAGGAAAAAGACCTGATCACCACAGACCGGGACGAGCTGCGCCGTATTGTAGAACGCAAAATGCAAAATCAACCCGAAACGGAGGAATCCTAATGAAGAAACCTGTTATCACTGCCCTGTGCTGCCTGCTGTCACTGGGCACCGCCACCGCAGCCTTTGCCGAGGAACCCACCCCTGCCCCGGAGTTGGTGGGATTGCCGCCGGAAGATACGGCGTCGCTGTTCTACCCGGACAGCATCTCGTGGCAGGAAAACGGCGGGCAGCTGCTTGTCGTCAAGCAGTACAGCGTACCGTATGGCACAACCGTTGCCGACCTGACCGAAAGCACTATGCAGTGGAACGGCGTCGATTACACCTTATGGGGCGTTACGCAGTCTGTGGAGGGCGGTGTGACCGAGGAGAAAGAGGTCACGCAGGATTTTGAATTGTCTGTGCGCAGCGCCGATGCCGAAACCGCCCGCAATGATGTGAAAGAGTCTGTTGCCTACGATGACGAGTACGGTTTTTCCGGCACGCTGACCTTGCAGGACATTACGATTGGCGAAACTTTGCAGGCCGACAGTACCTATATGGCAACAGCGCATTACGCTGGAACGGTCACCCGCACCGAGGCCGGAACGGTGCATTACACGCTGCTGTACGCGCCGATTTCTGCACCTGTGGTGGTTGCTGCGGCGGAAAGCGGCATTACCCCTGCCCTGCTGATTACGGGTATCGCCTGCGCGCTGCTCTTTATCGCGGTGCTGCTGATTATTACCCACCTGCTGCGCAAAGAACCTACCCATACGGCTGAGCCTGCAAAGCCCGCACCTGCGCCGAAAGTCTATGTGCCATCCGGGGATATTGTCCTCGGCGGCAGAAATGAGGATGACGATGAAGAGAATCTCTGATTGGGCAAAAGTTCTGCTGCCGCTGGTCGGCAGCGGGATGGTCCTGCACTACCTGTTCCTATGGCATGAACGCCGCCATGCGGTGGCGCTGCACAAAGAAGTCTATCACAAGCCGAAATACTAAGGAGGAAAACACCATGATTGCACAATGCCTTTACCAGTCCGACCCGAAGAATCTTGCCAGCATGGGCAGACAGCGCCTTGCCTGCCAGCGCGCCGCCCGCAAATTGCAGTGGGGCGTACAGAAAGAACGCATTTCCGAGACAAACGAGCCTGTGCCGCTGCTCATGCGCCCCGCCGTCAAGGAGATTTTGCAGGATGCCGAGCAGCATCGCTTCGATGTGCTGCTGATCGGCAACCGGGATTCACTCTGCTGTGATGCCGCCGACATGGAGAGTTTTTTGACCGTGCTGAACTCGTTCAACATCCACATTTTTGCCGGCGGCCAGGGCAGTTGGGTCGAGCCGAACGGCCGCCACTACGCGCCCCTGCCCCGCCTGCCGTGGCAGGAAGATGATGTTGCGGAGGTGCCGCAGTGAGAGAAAAATTCAAACGCTTCTGCGATACCGCCAATCCCGATTTGCTGCGACTCGTCATTATTTTTGTTTTGGTCGGGCTGCTGTTGGCTGGGTTCTTGCTTTTCGGGCGTTCCGGTAATGAAAATTCAGTGATGCCCGCGTGGGAACAGGCCGAACATGTTGAGCCACCCGATGAACGACTTGCCGCCGCGCAGAAAGAAAACCCGGACACCGTGGCGTGGATCACGATTCCCGGCACAAACATTGACGCGCCTGTGCAGCAGTACGGCGACAATGACTATTATCTGCGCCGTGATGAAAAGGGGGTCAAGGATTACCACGGCTGCATCTATGCCGACTATGCCTGCCGCATGGACAGCGGTATAAAAGTATCTCGCAATCTTATTTTTTTACGGTCACACCTTTACCGACGAGGACTATGTCGGCGGATTTGAGGATTTGCACAAATACCGCGTGTTCGAGTTTGGGCAGGAAAACCCGTACATTTATGTTTCACTGGCGAATGAAAAGCTGACGTATCAGATTTTCAGTGTGTGGGTCTGTGATGCCAATGCCGACACCGACTGCATTCAGGCTAACCCGGACGATGCAGCATTTCAGCAGATTCTGGACAAGGCTGTTGCCGGCTGTGCGTTCGACTACGGTGTGGACGTGACGACCGATGACCATATTCTGACGCTCTCAACCTGCACGGCAGACCCCAACAGCCGCCTGTTGGTCGTTGCCAAGTTGATTGATGGAGGTGGTGTAAATGTAGCCTCGTAATTTTCGCATCTGATGTAAAAATAATACGAAGGAGATATGCAATGCAATATAAACTCAAACACCGCTTATCTGCGGCGCTCATGGCGGGTGCTATGTGCTGCACGATGATTCCCACCGCCTCAGCCGATGAGATTGCCACGCCGGAGACAGCAGATGCGGCTGTTCCCGAAGTTACTGACAACGCGACACCGGATATTTCGCAAATCACCGAAAATCTGTACAACGATTTGCCTGATGCTCCTACCGGCAGTTACCTCGGCAGTATGGGTCTGCCTGTGGCAACCGGTGAGACGAAAATCAGTATCTCGGCATGGGTCTCTGACCTGTATGATGGTACCGATGCCCACATAGATGCCGATGCATTGAACGAGGATGAAACAACCATCACTATCGGCAAAAATCCCGATGCAAATTATGCAATCATTCCTCTTCTGGTTCAGACCGAGTACCCGGCAAATGGCGCAACAGCAGAAGTTGTACTGCCAGAGGGAGTGGAGGTTCTCAGCTACGCATCTACTGATGCAGGCCTCATTCCTGCCAGTGATGCCGAACAGTCCAAAATCATGCATCAGACTTACGCGAGCAATCTGCGGCTGCAACAGGCTTTTATGTGAAGGCTTTTTCTGACTTCACTGCGCAGTTTGTTTACGCCAGCCCGGACGGCACCATTTTACAGAAATCTATTCATGTACAATTGTCGGATGAAGCAGCTTCTACGCAGCTTTATACCGATAACGGCGTTGCAACACTCGTAGCCGGTCCTACCCCGCCCTATGCCACCGGCAAAATTACCAGTATTGCCAAAGAGGGCGGCACGTGGCTTATTTGGTTCAACGGCCAAGAAGCCTATTGTTGCAGCCATGGTCTGAATGGTCAACCCAATGGCTGCCCGACCTACGCTTTTGACCATGTATCTCGCCTTGAGCCCGGCCAGTACACCCCTGGCAACCATTACGCCAACCAAATCAACATTTGGGGCGGCCTCGGTCAGTTAAGTCTCGATATGCTGGACAGCAAGCCCGTTGTTATGAGTGCAGACAACGAGCATACCGACCTCATCAGTGAAATCTACGATGAAACCCAGCAGTGGATCATCGCCAACTATCCTGATAGTTATGCTGCGCAGACCTATGTCGCCGCTGCTGAAGAATTAGCAAACGGCACGGCAGTACAATCCGGCGAAAACGGCTACTACACTTATATCTACAATCCGCCCGCAGGCTACGCATGGCAGATTGTGGCGCTGGTCGGTGAAGAAATTGCGGGCGGCACTGAGATCCCGGATGTGCCGAGTGTTCCGGAACCGAAGTATTATTCCGCTGCATGGACAGCTCCTGCGCAAAGCGCCAGCGGAAGCTTTGATCTGACATTCACTGTCAACACCGACAAGTACCAGCTGAACACGCTGGAAAAGGTGGACGGTGCGGTTATTACCGTCACGCCCAGCCGGACCGGCGGCAGCGTGGACGGCGGCAGTTGGCAGATGACCCCTGCCAGGGCGCAGACCATTACCACAAGCGGTCACACGCCGGATGACAACTTTCACCTCAACGGCGGTGACGGTTCTGCCACATGGACGGTTCACTACGAGGTGTCCAAGACCAGCACCAGCACGCTCAGCGGGCAGGAAGGACCGTTCACCAGCCAAGCCGAAGCAGACGCTGCTGCCGAAGCTGCCAAGAATACAGCCATCGGGCAGCTGCAGAACGAGGCGCAGGGCATGGTGGACGCCGCTATTGCCTCGGCGCGGGCGCAGCTTGCCAATATTACATTCAGCTATGATGAAATCACCATCCCGCATGGCTTTGATTCCACGCCGGGCGCATTGGGCAGCCACCAAACGATTACGGTTCCGGCCAACAGCTCGAACGACTACCCGATGAAAAACGATGAATGGTCGGTAAAAGTCGGCATTGACAAAATCGACAGCGAAACCAAGCAGCGCATCAAGGGCGATGCCGAGTTTAAGATTTTTGAGTGGGATGTGGTTCGGCAGTGCTATATCCCGTTTGGCGGGTACAACCAATACAAGGTTGAACGCCAAGCAGATGGCACCTATAAAGTTGTCAACCACAGCGACTATGCGGGCGGTTCGGACGATTTGTTTTACACCCAGCGCAACGAGGGCAAGTTCGTCATCGTGGAGAGCCGCGCACCCAGCGGGTACTACGGCGATTGGACGGATGTAACCAAACCCGGCACGGCAGGCTCTGTTCTTGGCAAGCGGGCGTATGCCTTTGAAATCACCAAAGCGCTGGACGGTCAGACGATTTGGCTGGGCAACGCCGATTATAATGCCGACATCACCACGGCCAACAGCGGCGGTACGCTCATCGACACCGGCGAGGGCATCGTCACAATTACATTTGGCAGTCGCAATGCGGATAAGACCTATACCACCGATCCTACAGGTATTGCCAGCAACGAGGATTCCTACACCATGCACGCCGATGTCGACACCATGCAGAACGACCGCACTCTCGGCAGCATCACTCTCTCCAAAGCAGACTTTGATGCCGCCCGGTATCTGGCCGCAGGCAGTAATGGCGACTCAACGCTTGAAGGTGCCGTGTACGACCTGTATGCCGCCGAGGACATTCTTCATCCGAACGGCGTTTCCGGCATCGTCGATTACTCCAAAATCACAGATGCCAACGGCACGCCCATCTGGCATACCACCGTGCTTACCAACGGCGCATGGAAATCCGATTATCTCCCGGTACTGAAAAAAGACCACCTCGTTGCCTCTGCCGCCATCAAGGACGGCAAGCTGGCGTTCGCCAATCTCTACTTAGGCCGATACTACCTTGTGGAGCGCGCCACCGGTATCGTGATTCCGGTGGATTTCAACGGGCAGTACTATCTCTCCGGCAAGTATCCCCTGCTTAACAAAAAGCTGGAGCCCACCGGCAGCTATGCCGCCCTCGCCGGCAACGGTACGGAGTACACCGACTATGTCTACCGCAATCAGTATTCCGCTGTTGCCGAGAGCCGCGCCTTGGATGGCAGCAAGACCTATGATGGCTACTACCTGTCTTTTGCAAAAGGCTATCTCTGTGATGAAGTCAACCACTATCAATCCCTTACTTATGCAGATGAGTCCACTTACGTTGTCCGCGACGAGGACCAGACACAGGACGAAGTGCTGAAATCCGGGTTCAGCCTGCAAAAGCTGGTATCCACCACTGGGCAGCCTTCTCCCGCCATCAAGCTGAGCGGTGCCGGGTTCAAGGTGTATCGCGTATCGCTGCTGAGCAAGGCCGACCAGTTTACCCAAAACGCCGATGGCAGTTACGATACCGCCAGCATTCCGGATGTCTACCGTAAATCCAGCTACGATCAGGACACGCTGAAATTTGATTTTTCTGACGAAGAACAGGCTGTTGCCACGATGTACGAGAGTGACACCGCCGTCGTCACCCGCTATAACGCAACCTTGACCGCAGACGGTGATTTTGCCAACGGGCGGGGCCTTGGCTGGGTGCCGACCAACAACGCGCAGGAATATCGCCTGTCCGAAATCTTCACAAACGAGGAAGGTATCCTGCGGGTGCAGGGACTCCCCTACGGCCAATACATTGTCGTAGAAACCACGGTGCCGAAAGATGTTTTTCAGGCTGAACCGTTCTTCGTCACTGTCAATGCGTCCAGCCCGCAGAGTGGTTTTACCGTGCCTTCCGGCAGCATCACAACAGCCGGCGGCAGCTACATGACCTACAACATTCTGGACGAAGAATTAGAGGGCTACTTGCAGCTTGTCAAAATCGACATTGAGACGGGCAAGCCTGTCAAAATTGCCGACACTGCGTTCAACCTTTACTATATTGCCGAGGACGGTCGTGAGACCCTTGTTGAGATGAACGACCCGAAATCCGGCAACGCCTGGGCAAAGACCAGCACTTTCTATACCGACTCCAACGGCGAAATGAAGACTCCGGAGAAACTTCCGCTGGGCAAGTACCGCATCGTTGAGGTCGAAGGCCCGCGCGGGTATTTCAATGACCGCCAGTACAATGTTGTGTTTGAGCTGACCTCGGATCGTGTGTATCAGGTCAGCGGCGGCAGCGCCGATGGCATGGATGACTATGTCATCACCGAAAACTACTATAACCACGAGACACTGGGGCAAATCAAGATCCTCAAAATTGGCAACGTGCTGACGGGGTATGAGAACGGGCAGTTCGTGTACGAGTCGGATAACCTTGCCAATGCCACCTATGAAATCCATGCGGAGGGCGACATTCCCACACCAGATAATCAAGGCACGCTCTGGTATGCAGACGGCGACCTTGTCGCTACTGTTACCACCGCCGAAGATGGACAGGTGGACGAAGTTCGGTTCAGCCCCACACGGACACCTGCCACCTATGATTTCCTGAAAGTGACCCACGATGGCACTAAGGGTGAAGTCACCATTACTCTGCCGCTGGGTACCTATGCGATTTCCGAGGTGCAAGCGCCCTACGGCTTTGTCCACACCGACCACACCTACACTGTGGTGCTGGACTGGGATGACCAATACAACGATTTAGTGCTTGCTAAGACAATCATCGACCACACGCAGGACGGCGATGTCGTGTATGACTATTCTATTATAAATGTAGGCAACGCTAGCGCCGAGCAGATTGAAAAGCAGGTTCTTGTCTTTGAGAATGCCCGCGTGCTGCCGGTTGTCGAGGAGGGCAAAGTCGGTGTTGGGCTGTATAAGCTGGACCGCGGCACCTGCGATTTGACCGATGAAGCGCCCTATTCGGACGGCTGTAAGACCCGCGCTTCCCTTTTGAACGGCGGCAGCAACCGCGCCGACATCCCGGCTGATGCCAAGATGGTCGCGGGCGCCGTCTATGAGCTGTACACCGCAGACGACATTTACAGCATCTCAGGTGAGCTTCTGGCCGCCGCCGATACGCTGCTAGGCACAGCCACCACCGATGAAAACGGCCTTGCCTATTTTGACGTGGATGTTCCCCTGCGCGGCGAACATTACGGCAGCAGCGATGCCCACGACTGGACGACAAACAGTGGCCGCTACTACCTGCGCGAGATCAGTGTGCCGGACGGCTACCTGATTGAGCAGAGCGTAATTCCGGTGGAGTTCACCTACGAAAACCAGTTTATTGCATGGCAGATCGTTGACTGCCTGCACTCCGACAAGCAGACCACCGTGGAGATCGACAAGCGTGCTTTCGCCTCTGATTCTGATACCACCTTTGCCCTGCCCGGTGCCACCTTGACCGTGACCGATTGGAACGGCAATGTGGTGGATAGCTGGGAAAGCAGCGACACGGCTCGTGTGATTCGTGGACTGCATCTTTCCCACGACTTTGCCGGGAACCGCGATACCACCAAAATCTATACGCTGTCCGAGACCCGCCCGGCAGACGGCTATACCACCGCCCGCTCGATTCAGTTCCGCTTGGAGCAGGCCACGGGCGATAACAGCTACTTGCAGGAAACGGCGGTCTGGGTACTGCATGAATCCGAAGATGCCGAGTACCAGTCCGGCAGTATTATCTCCCCCACTGCATTCTCCGATGATTCCGTGGCTACGATTCCCGCCAAGCTGCGTGCTTTCTGGGATAAGTTGCTGGGCAAGAATCCCGATGCAGACGGCGTTGTCATTGCCAACTGGTACTGCGTGAACGGCATGCTGGTGGTGAATTTCACCGATGCCGCCAATGACCGCGCCATTGCCAAGTGCCTGCGGGAGAGCGATTTCTCCGATTTGACGTTTGATAAGGTCTACTTGACCGGCGCGGCGGCTCCTGCATTCTTTGCCGATAAGCAGGTTGCCGACAAACCTACCGATGCCGAAATCACCTACTCTGCAAGTTGGATTCTGCTGAAGGATTCCGATGGGTTCAGCCAGACCGTTACAATGCTGGATGCCCCGACCCGCGTAAAAATCAGCAAAGCCGACATTACGACTCACGAAGAAATCCCCGGTGCCACGCTGCGCGTTCTGGACAAGAACGGCAATGTTGTAGACGAATGGGTATCCGAAAACACACCGCACTACATAGAGGCTGTGCTGGTTGCGGGCGAAACCTATACGCTGGAGGAAACGCTCGTACCCGATAATTCCGGGTATGTGCCTGCCAATGCCGTTCAGTTCACGGTCGAGGATGACGGCGAGGTTCAGCACGTTTTCATGCAGGACGACTACACGAAAGTGCAGATTTCTAAGACCGACATTGCCACTGGCAAGGAGATCAGCGGTGCAAAGCTGAAAATCACGGACGCAGACGGCAAAATCGTTGCTGAATGGGTCACGGACGGCGCACCTCACTATATGGAGCGCATCCCGATGGGTACGTACACCCTGACCGAGACGATGGCTCCCACCGAGCAGGGCTATGTCCGCGCCGAGAGCGTTACCTTTGAGGTTGGCCCCACCGGGGATATTCAGCGCGTGGATATGAAAGACGACTTTACTAAGGTCGAAATTTCCAAGGCTGACATGACGGACGGCCTCGAACTGCCCGGTGCAAAGCTGAAAATCACCGATGCCAGCGGCAACACCATTGCCGAGTGGGAGACCAACGGCCAGCCCCACCGTATCGAGCGCCTGAAGCCCGGTGAGTATACGCTGACCGAAACTGCCGCCCCGGCCGGGTATCTGCTCAGCGAGGAAGTACACTTCACCGTGCGGGAGACCGGAGAGATTCAGAAAGTCACAATGTACGATGCCCCGGCACATCCGCTGATTCTCACGAAACGCGATATTGTCACCAACGCAAAGCTGGCAGATGCCCGCCTGACGATTCGCGATGCCTATGGCACGACCATTGATCGCTGGACAACCACGGATGGCGACCATGCCATTCGCGTACTGCCGGAGCGCTCCGCCGCCAAAGACCCGCACAAAAATCTGCTGCTTTTGTCCGATGACACCAGCGAACACGTCTACACGATGGTGGAAGAACTGGCCCCGGACGGCTATCTGGTTGCCGAGAGTATCACGTTCAAAGTCATGCAGATGAACGATGCCCTTGTTGTATTCATCTGGCAGGACGGCGGCTGGCAGAAATCTTCCGAGGGGTACCTTGCCATGTACGATGAGCGCACCGATACGCCCGTGCCGCTTATGAAAACTTTCCCGCAGACCGGCAGCATTTTATAAAAACTGTGCCAAGTTGTTACACTGCGCACAATTTAAGAATGGAGTGATATTTTGTCCGTTTCCTGTTTTACTTCTACCAATTCGCACCTCTGTAAGTTCCTGCGCACCACAGGCCGCGATTGGCGCAACACCATCTACATTGAGTGCGGCGACTGCCAGCGCGCCGTGAGCCGCAGCTGCAAGAATCTTCTCTGCGTCTTTGATACGACCGGTGCGCCGGTAATCGTGCCGGTGCATGATGTGGAGTACCTGTTCAGCACCACCGTGGACAAGTCCGAGTGCCGTGCCGTCCTCACAAAAGCCAACTTCTGTGAACTTTATAAAGGCTGGATCGACGAGCATATCCGCGACCCCCACGCCTGCCCGTTGAATGATCTGTACGTCAACTGGGAGATTCCAGACCCTAGTGCAGCGAGGATCTTTCTGAATCGGTAAATAGGCACTAAATAACAACAATCCCCAAGGTGTTGCCTTGGGGATTTGTTTGTATCGCACTCGATATATGACACTAACTTCGTTTTATCTTTTGTTCTTGTTGTTACATTTCCCTTGTGTTCAAGAACTTTTGTCTGATTTGCTTTACAGTCTCCAAATGTCTGTTTGCATAGAACTTTTTTACGGCATCGGACGTGTGCTCAACCTCTGAATTCAGAGCATTTTCCAACTTTTCAAGGTTTTTCCTTGTGACTTCTGTATCCGTCTCGTCACGTTCTACTGCGCCACCCCTAAAAGATATTTCTTTTAATATAGTTAGCATTTCTTGCTGTTCCGATATATTTGCTTTTTTGTACGCAGAGAGAAATGCGGCAAGTAGCTCGTCATTAAAGCATACAAGTATTTTAGATTTCGCTGCGAGACCTCTTTCGTATGTTGGGTTCTTTAAGTAATCTATAAAGAAAATCTCGTTCATTAAGTATGGCCACTGATCTTGCAACTTCTCTATTTCCTCATTGAGCGATTGTTCTTGTGGCGTCAATTTAGTTTCGCCTTCGTCTCTCATAAGTCTTCGGTGTCCACGTTCTTCACAAATATCTCCCTTTATAATTTTAGCTTTTCTATTATGGAATCCCTGAAGCAATCTTGCATCATCAACGTCACACTGTATAGGAACACCTATTTTCCGGAAATCATCAAGCCTTCCTAAAAGAGCTACATAATCATCCATTGTTAACTTTCCATCATATGCCTGCTGTAATACTTGTGGCAGCCCACGGTCGATGATTTCTTGGCTCAACTCCCAGAAAGCCTTATCGAGAACTTCCCGCTCCGGTGCAGTTTCTTTTACCGAAAAGCGTTGATTCAAAGCGGCTTTTATGCGCTGTTCATTCCACTCGCCTTCAATCATCCAACGAATAAGCGGTTGAATTCGATATTGTGCGTTATATCTTTTATACTTACTATTTTCACCATCTTGTGTTGTTTGCCATCGAAGGGGATTCCGTTTTTTATCCTCTGCTTTTTCTTCCAAAAAATTAAAATAGTATTCATCATATTCATCCATTTTTTTGTAGTTTCCACCCTTCACTTCGAAAAGGTACACGGCAAACACATATAGTGCCTCTCCCATACCATCAGTAGGAAGTTTTAGGCTGTGCCATAACCCATACACACGTTCAAAATCTATCAAACATGATTTGAATGTTCTGAGATTACGGGTCTCACTTTCTTCGAATACTTGGAATAGCTTTGGGCTTTCCGTTTTCAAAAATTCCGTGTATTCATTTGTTTTCGCCTTGTAGTCTCCAATCATTTCCTGTTGGATTCTTCGATACTCCACATCCAATTTGACTGTTCGTTCTACAACTTTTTCCTTAAAGGTTTTGTAATTTTCCTCATCTTCTATATTATCTTCTGATGCAATTATTACCGTCTTAATTCCTTTGTCTTCTACATAGGTGTTTATAATTCCCAATAAATCAATTACACCGATTTTGCATCGTTCAAAATCGTCAAATACTAAAACTAATTTCTTTTTTACAGGTTGCTCTTCCCCTGCAACTATACAATAGACTTCTTTTTCAATCGGTAAAAAATCATAGACATCAATGGACAGCAACACATTCGCACTTTTTGCTAATTTTTTGATTCTCCCAAAGTCGAACAATTCGCCAAAAGCCGCTGCCTTTTCTGAAAGCTGTTTTGCGGCATTCACACCTTTTGCAATATGTCCTTTCCCCGATTTTTCTGCCTTATTGAATGTCTGGGCATATACCACAGCTTCCTTTACCTTTTTGGTTAATGTATTTGTGTCCTCAATTCCGAATAGCGACACAACCGCCATCAAATATTGGGGGCCTTGATTCAACTCCCTTTCTATTTGGCGCATTAGATATGTCTTCCCGCTACCCCATTTTCCAGTAACGAGCAGTGCACCATTCTGTTCCTGCTCTTCTATATAATTTTTAATTTCTTCTATTGTTTTCACAGGAATCGTTCCTCCCATATCATTTCAGAAACCACAAGTGTTTTTGGTCTAGACTTCTCACACAGTTTCCTCCGTTGTCCGCTCTTTCCTATACTGCGCCGGTGACTTCCCTATCTCCTTCTTAAACACCCTGCTGAAATACAGCGGGTTCTCATACCCTACGATTTCGGAAATTTCCTTGATGTTGTAGGTTGTCCGCTCCAGCAGGCTTTGGGCATTGACCATACGCAGAGAGAGGATGTACTGGGCCGGGGACATACCGGCGTACTGTTTGAAATTGTGTATAAACCAGTTGGTGCTGATGTGCAGGGATTCCGCATAATCGTCTATGCTGATTTTTGTATTATAGTTCTCATTGAAGTAAGCTGCCGCGCGTTCAATTTGCTCTTGGACGTTGCCGGTGGCTTTTTTCTGTTCATGCTGCTGGCGGTCCACCAACAGCAGAATATCGTTGAACAGCGATGCGATATAGTCCTCGTACCCATAGCGGCACAGCTGCAATTACTGAATGATTTTGCGGAACAACGCCTTGTAATCCGGCAGCACACCGCAGTAGAACACATGCTCATCCAGCGAGATGTCGTGATACGCCAGTATGTTCTTTACATCACTGCCTGTGAAGTGAATCCAGAAAACTTCCGGGTTATCTTCCAGATAATATACATATTTTTGAATTTCTTCCGGCTTGTAAAGCACCATATAGCCCGCGCTGACGATTTCTTCCCTGCCGTCAAACCAGAAATGCGTCTTGCCGTTTGCCACATATAAAATCTGGTAATCCCTGCGCCCTTTCTGCCAGTAGGTCGGTAGTTTGGGGCGCGTTTTCAGCCGGTAGGTGCCACAGCTGCCCACCACCAACGGCGTGGAGTTGTCTTTGAAATCTGTACGGGAATTGTTTAGATAGCCAGCGTTAATGTACACAAAAATTCCCTCCTGTTTTTGTGAATATTGCGAGATGCTTCGTATATTTTACTTTCACTTTACAAAAAGCCATTGATTTTGTGCATATTTAGTGCAATACCGTTTATGTTTTATTGTATATAGAAATTGTATAATAATTTCAGACGAAACGCAAGCAGAACTGTATAAATCACAGGAGGAGAATGGATGATTATTCCGCACTATTACGAGGACCCGCACTCACTGCATGTGGGTACCATGCCGAATCGTGCCTATTACATTCCGGCATCCCGGCGCAGCGATACCTTAGTTGAGCACCGCGAGACCTCGGATCGCTTCCAGCTTTTGAACGGAAGCTGGAAATTTCGGTACTACGCCAGTATTTATGACTTGCAGGATGCTTTCTATGAGGTCGGCTATGATGCCTCCGCTTTTGACAACATCCCGGTCCCCAGCGTGTGGCAGAACCACGGCTACGACCACCACCAGTACACCAACATCCGCTATCCATTTCCCGCTGATCCGCCGTATGTTCCCAAAGAGAATCCCTGCGGCGCTTACCTCTACGACTTCACCTACCAAAAGGATGCCGCTGCCCCGCGTGCATTTCTGAACTTCGAGGGCGTTGCCTCCTGCTTCTATGTCTGGCTCAACGGTCAGTTTGTCGGGTACAGCCAGGTCGCCCATTCCACAAGCGAGTTCGATGTAACGAAGTTTTTACAGGACGGCACCAACCATCTGGCGGTCCTCGTGCTGAAATGGTGCGACGGCAGCTACATGGAAGATCAGGATATGTTCCGCATGAACGGCATTTTCCGTGATGTCTACCTGCTGCACCGCCCGGAACAGTGCATCGAGGACTATTTCATCACCACCGACATCCACGGCAGCACCGCAGGGGTTGCTGTCCGCCTGCGTTACTACGATTCCGCCGTTGCCACCCGCATCACCCTCTACGATGCAGCCGGCACAATGGTCGGCAGCGTAACGCCCGTGGAAGCACCGGATGATGCGGCATTCCCCTATCATGCAGAAATCACCATTGTTGACCCGACACTCTGGAACGCAGAGCAGCCCTACTTATATACCCTTGTGTTGGACACGCCCAACGAGACTATTACGGACCGTGTGGGCATCCGCGAGGTTCACGTTGCCAACAACCAGATTTATGTCAACGGCCAGTCCATCAAGTTCCACGGTGTAAACCGCCACGAATCCGACCCCGTCACGGGATATGCTGTTGGCTTTGAGCAGACGAAAAAAGACCTGCTCATGATTAAAAAGCACAACTTTAATGCCATCCGCACCAGCCATTACCCGGATGTGCCTTACTTCTATCAGCTCTGCGACCAGTACGGCTTCTTTGTCATTGATGAAGCCGACAACGAGAGCCACGGTGCGTCCGAATACTATTGCGAGGGCAACGAAAGCTGGCCCAACCACGTTGAAAACTGGAACAAGCCCATCGCAGACAACCCGGAGTTCACCGAGGCCACCGTAGACCGCACCCGCCGCTGCGTGGAGCGTGACAAGAACCGTCCCTGCGTCATCATCTGGTCGATGGGCAACGAGAGCGCCTACGGCTGCACATTCGAAGAAGCGCTGGCATGGACAAAGAGTTTTGACCCCCGCCGCCTGACCCACTACGAGAGCGCCCAGTACCGCAGCAAGAACCGTAAATACGATTTCTCGAACATTGATATGTTCAGCAATATGTACCCTTCTCTCGAAAGCATTCAGGAATATCTGGACAACGAGCCGGACAAGCCCTATATCATGTGCGAGTACAGCCACTGCATGGGCAACGGCCCCGGCGATTTGGAGGATTACTTCCAGTTCATTCAGAGCCATGACGGCTTGGTCGGCGGTTTCCTGTGGGAGTGGTGCGACCACGGTATTTATAAAGGGAAGATGCCCGACGGCCGCGACATCTATTATTACGGCGGCGACCACAATGAGTGGCCGCATGACGGCAATTTCTGCATGGACGGTCTGGTCTACCCTGACCGCCGCCCGCACACCGGGCTGTTGGAGTTCAAGAATGTCTATCGCCCGGCGCGTGTTGTGAAGTACGACCGGGAATCCGGCATGCTCACGCTGCACAACTACATGGACTTCGTTGATCTGACCGAGTATGCCGCACTAACCTATCAGGTAAGCTGCGACGGCGAGGTCATCGACAGCGGCTTCATCCCCTACCCTGACGGTTTTACCCTGCCGCCGCACAGCGAAAACTCCCTGCCGTTGGCCGTCCATATTCCCGACAAAGGCAAGTGTTTCCTGAAAATCTTCTACCATTGCAAAAAAGACCTGCCCTTGCGTTCGGAAGGTCATCTCCTGGGTTTTGATGAAATCCTGCTGGAAAACGAAGACAGCCGCAACCAGAAAACCTTGGCTATGTGGAGTGATGCCCCTTCCAACAGCACAATCACTGTTCAGGAGACAGACCGCCATTTGACGCTGCGCGGCAAGAACTTCACCTACAACTTTAATAAGCTGACGGGTCTGTTCGCCGCGATGCAGTACGAGGATGCAGTCCTGTTGGACAAGGAAATGGAGTTCAACATCTGGCGTGCTCCTACGGACAATGACCGCAAGCTGAAGCTGGATTGGCTGGCTGCCCGCTATGACCACTGTATGACCAACGCCTACCGCACCGAATATCAGGTGACGGACAGCGGTGTGACTCTGCGCGCAAAAGTCGGCATTGCACCGATCAGCTTGCAGAAATTCCTTGATTTGGATGTCTGCTGGACGGTTTCCAACAGCGGTGCAGTAACGCTGGCACTGCACGCTGAGCGCAACACGGTATTCCCCGAACTGCCGCGCTTTGGCCTGCGCCTGTTTCTGCCAAAAGAAATGGCCCGCGTCAGTTACTTCGGCATGGGTCCGATGGAAAGCTACTGCGACAAGCACCATGCTGCCAGCCACGACTACTTCAGTTCCACCATCTGGCAACAGCACGAGGACTACATTCGCCCGCAGGAGAACGGCAGTCACTATGATTGCGATTATGTCCAGCTGGATGGCGCCGGCATCAAGCTTACCGCTGTCGGTGCAAAGCCGTTCTGCTTCAACGCCTCGCACTACACGCAGGAAGAGTTGACTGAAAAGGCGCACAACTATGAGCTGCATCCCTGTGACAGCACCGTTCTCTGCCTTGACTATGCACAGAACGGCATCGGCTCTGCCAGCTGCGGGCCGCGTCTGGCGGAGCAGTACCGCCTTGACGACGCTTTCTTCGATTTCAGCATCTGTTTGATTCCTGAAAAAGCATAACCTCTACAAACCTAATTACTACAAAAGAATCGAGAAATTATATGTCTGAAAATATGGAAAGACGCTATTTAAAATGGTATAACAAGATCGGATACGGCTCCGGCGATGTTGCGGGCAACGTGGTCTATGCGTTCCTCTCCTCGTTCGTTATGATTTACCTGACCGACACCGTCGGCCTGAATCCCGGCATCGTCGGCACGCTGATTGCTGTGTCCAAGCTGTTTGACGGCATTACCGACATCTTCTTTGGCTCGATGATTGACAAGACGCACTCCAAGCTGGGCAAGGCTCGCCCGTGGATGCTCTACGGCTACATCGGCTGCGCCATCACACTGGTCGGCATCTTCGCCATCCCCATGGGCATGAGCGAGTTTGCCAAGTACGCATGGTTCTTCATCTGTTATTCCCTGCTGAACGCTGTGTTCTACACGGCCAACAACATCGCCTACTCTGCCTTGACTTCCCTTGTCACTAAGAACAGCGCCGAGCGAGTTGAGATGGGTTCCTACCGCTTCATGTTCGCATTCGCCACCAGCCTTGCCATTCAGTCTTTCACGCTGCTGGCTGTCTCTGCACTGGGCGACACTGCCGAAGCATGGCGCACCGTGGCTATCGTCTATGCCATTATCGGTCTGATCGTCAACACGCTCTCTGTTTTCTCCGTCAAGGAGTTGCCGGAGGAAGAGTTTGTCGATACCACGGATAAAGCCGAAATCGAGAAAGACGAGAAGTACGGTCTTGTCGAAGCTGCCAAGCTGCTGGTCTCCAACAAATACTACCTGATGATCTGCGTCACCTACATTTTGCAGCAGATCTATGGTGCCATGATCAGCATGGGTACCTACTACACTGCTCATATCCTTGGCGACAAGAACCTGTTCGGCGTGTTCTCTTGGGCCATCAACATTCCTTTAATTATTGCACTGGTCTTTACCCCGACCCTCGTTGCCAAGATGCACGGTATGTACAAACTGAACGTCGGCAGCTATGCCCTTGCTACCGTAGCCCGTGCGCTGGTTGCTGTGGCTGGTTATACGGGTTCCGGCGATGTCAAGATGATGCTGCTCTTCACGGCCATCGCTGCACTGGGTCAGGGCCCGTGGCAGGGCGACATGAATGCCGTTATCGCCTCCTGCTCCGAGTACACTTGGCTGACGAAGCACAAGCGCGTGGACGGCACGATGTACTCCTGCACCTCTCTCGGAGTCAAGCTGGGCGGCGGTCTCGGCACCGCCATCACCGGCTGGCTGCTGGCGTTCAGCAACTACGATAAGGCGCTGGCCGTGCAGCCGGAATCCTGCATCAATATGCTGAAACTCATGTACCTCGTAATTCCCTTTGTGCTGGACGCCATCATTACCTTTATCCTCTCCCGCATGAAGGTCGAGGAGGCCAACGATAAGATCCGCGCCGAAATGAAAAACTGATATTCACTATTCTCCTTCTAAAAAAGGGCTTCCGCATCTGCTGGCGGAAGCCCTTTTCACGTATAACAAGTCAGCCACTAAAATCGGCCAAAGCACTGGCTATTAAATCGATTGGCGGCGAAGAATTCAATTCCTTATAAAATATTGTTTATCTGCACACCTTTGAGTTTCCATAATAATAGGGGCAGAACAATTGTTACAGTTTCCGTACCCATCTTTTACCAAATCCGTTAATATTTTATCCATTCGTTGCGTAACAACCAGTTGTGCTGACATCCATAGCCTTGTGTTCTTATTTGATATAAGATATAATATAAGCATTAGAAACAGAAGGAATGTGATTTAAGCATGGATGGTTTTCCGAGCAAAGAATTTCCGGATTATTTCAAGAATTTTGAGCTACCAAAAGAATTTGACACGGATGAATTTGTTGTATACAGAGCATGCAGAACTTGCAATCTTGACAGAGAATCTTTTTTAAATTCATATGAAGAAGCTGGCTATATGGTCAGTGACACTCATAAAAATAATCCTAGTACATATTCCATGTCTGTTTACAGTAATCCAAAAGATGTTTTACGTTTTACCAGAATTGATCGAAGATTTCATCAAAGTAGCGATAATAAATTTCCTCGTCCATGGAAAGCAGCGCAAGGAATGACCAGCAGTAAATGTGGACCTCATAAACGTTCTTCGTCTTATGTTGGAAAGGATGGGCGTCCAAAGAAAACCAGCCATGTCGATTGGTGGCTTTATAAAAGCGCAAAACCTTGGTTGAATTTTACGATAATCGATAATCTCAATGACTACATAAAACAGTACAAAAAGGAGGCGGAATGACTTGGGAGAAAAATTCTTAGTTATGCCTAATTCTATTGGTCAGACATATTATGATTGTATTATACTTGATGGAGTGGAACCTGTCATCTTTACCTGCGTAGACGAAAATAAAAACCTGTATTATTCTGTTTGCGTTTATAACGTGATCGGAGAACAAGAATGGTTTATCAGTCGTATAACACCTGCGGCAATGTGCGATTTGTTAAGCAATAAGTTAACTATACGAGAAGCCGCCACATTCGGTGGGAAGATTTGGTTTGCCAAAGAATCTCAAAACGGAAACATCGAATGGACCTATAAAGACGCAAAAGAATATTCCGATGATTTTTTGCCGACAGCTGGTGTTTATATAGATGCTGACAACGATGAATTTAATGAGGAAATACATCATTTCAAGCATATGATTTCTCATACAAACACCATTGTTCGTATGAAGGTTAATAACAGAAAACTATTACAAACGGCTTCAGTTCCGAACTTGCGCGCGAGAAGCGGCTCTGGTCATTTGGTAAGGTCTAGACATGTTACAACACTTTCAAGAAATAGAGGCAAATCACCATCTGCCATTCATATTGCCGCTTCCGCAAAGACATTAGGTGTCAGAAGCAGCATATTATCGACCTCTTCTAAAGGAAAACAGCGTAAGCAAATAGTAAAAAAGCGCGGATAAACCGTTTTTGAAATGGTTTGATTTCCGTCTGTTGATATGCTCTCTATATAGTGAACAGTAGACAACACTGAATGTCATATAGGGAGCATATCAATTTTTGTACACGCTCGGTTTGCTTACAGCCAGTCAATATCGCGGTGAAACGGCTATATAATCACTGTGTTATATACATTTCTTTTAATTCTTCCAGAATCTGCTCCTTGGTTCTACCTACAAGCCCCAATTGTTTAATGTCAACAGCTTCATTTTCCATTCGCCGCACAAACTCTTGAACGTCTGTGTAAACGCCCTGAGAAACCGCAATTTTAACTGTAGGATCAATCAATTCCGTTAAGCGGAAAACATCGTTTTTGTGCTTCTTTATATTTTTGCTGTCAATATGTTCCCCTGTGGCTTTACGGTCCGTCAAATCCATCCACGCTTTCGCTTTAAACGGAATCAAATAGGCCGCATCCAAGACGGCCACTCCATCAGCAACGATTTTTCCCTGCTTCAAAAATTCATAGTAGTCATCATCCAAAAGAATTGCAGACAAACTTGAAATGTCTTCGTTCATCGGCAACGGCGTTAGCACCGCATCTTCTGGAAGTTGAATGGCATCCAGCTTTCGCGTGAAAAGTTCAATCATCGCAGGATACTGATTTGAGGTAGGGCGGCTGAACCGATAAAACTGCGGCATACCCGAACTTTTATTGCAATGTTCATATCCAGCTTGTTTTACATATTCCCAGAATTTCTTTCCGAAATTCGCGTCAACTGCTTCTATAATCAGAACAAGGTCAATGTCCTTTGTCGCCCGGAAGTCCAAACCTTCTTCCGTCATCAGGATGTCACACGCCGTTCCGCCAATGATGGCATACTGTTCTTCACAGCCCTTGAACCATTCCTTAAAGCTATCAATTCCTGTAACCATCTATCTTCCCCCACAGTTCATTCAGCATTTCTTCTACGGCTTCTTCCACGCGTTCATCGGCATCTTCCCGCAGGGCCAATGCCAGCGAAAGCGCGTCTACCATATTTCGCGTGGACAATTTTCGGGGATTGTATCTCCACATTTCTACGGCCACTTGCACCCGCGAATCTTGCAAGCTATTTGTCATAACATCGTTCCATTGGGAGATTTTTTCTGTTGCATAACATTTGACGTTCGGAGCGTTCAGCATAGAATACTCTGCAAGGGCCGAGTACCCACTTTCTAATAAATCGATTCCTACAAATTTCTTCGGAATATAGATAGTTCGCTTTATCGGATTCAGCAGCTTGTTTTCTGCTTTCCTGAACAGCATTTTCGGGGAATCCTCCGATTGCAGAATTCGCTGTACCCCCCTTCTTTTAATTTGCAGCAATCCCATTTTTTCAAGCTGTTTTGACGCTCTCGATATTGATGTGGGTGTCAGTTTCAAGTCTTTCGCTGCCTGACTTGTAGAAAGTTCACGTGCGCCCCCATAAATAAAATGCAGTAAAAGCATCTGCGCCGATGGAAGTATCTCTTCCCGCGATTTCTTTTCTGCGTTGCATCGTTCCTGCAAATACACGGCCATAAACGGCAAATAAATCTGTCTGCCAGCCACTATAAAAGGGATTTTTTCGCGGAGTAAACTTTCTTTTTGGCGGTAAGTCAATTCTTTTAGCACCAGTACAACAGGCAGATTCTCGTTTTTTTGTATCCGTGCAATATGCTTTTTCAGCACTTCGATTTGCTCTAGTTCTGTCGCTGGGTAAAGGAAAATCGCCCGTTGTCCATTCATAGACACTAGCTGCAATCGATACCTTGTGGCTATAAAATTTGGCAAATGGGTAAGCGCCACATTCTCATAAACCACTTCAATTCCAAGAATCTTATTGAGATACTCCATGTGCTCTCCTCTAATCTCAACTCTTTTTCTGTATTATAACTCTTTTTGGGTCAAAATGCAACATCAGAGTTAAGACCTTGAAATCGCATTTAAACGGTTCCTTATTTTTTTACGTTCTTACGCATTATTCCACTTATTCCACCAGATACGATAAGCTAAATAACCCACAAACCGCACGTACAAAAGGTCCTCCTTCGCTGAAAGAGGACCTTTTGTTTACTTACATCTCAGCAATTCTAATGCTTGTGCCAACGGTATTACTTTATGACATTTTGATTTTTTCGTGTCATAAACTGGTTTCTTGCCGTTCGGCATTATAGCTACTGCACTTTCTGTCAGCACCGCGGCATTTAGTTCTGATATGTAGCGGTGTACCTTCCCATGCCGATCAATTTTGGCATGAGGCATGATGAGTTCCGCTGTTCCTAGTTTGATTTTTGCTTCTTTCGGCAGCGGTGAAAGCCACTTGTAGGTATCACGCTTAGAAGCAGTATCCCACATAGAATACTGGTAGGCTTGCCCGCCGAAGGAACTATCCTGCCGTTCCCTATATTCAAAGTGTTCTGTCTGCTGCGTTACCATCTGCGCCACGCGAGCGGCATTCAGTTTCATCTCCTCTAAGTGGATGTACTCATACCGTTGATGCTCGCAGTAGTAACCGCAGCTGATATTGACCGCCGCCGTTTCCAGATACGGCGCAATGTAAGATATATCACTGCACGAACCACCTGCCGTCTCGAATCCGAACGAGGTGACGAAGTCCTCAAACCCCGGGTTATCGCAGTGATAAAACACAGCATCATTGCTGCCACGGCGGTCAAGCTCTACAATGTAGTTTACCTGTGGCCGTAAAGAGCCGCTTGTGAATTTCTTTGCACCTATACAGCCGACTTCCTCATCCTCACATAAAAGCACATGACAGTTTGTTGTGCGCAGGATCTGCAAAATCATCCAGACACCGCAGCGGTCATCGCCGCCGATTCCCTGCGGTGACATGGCTACAACCCCGTCTGCCGAATAGCATACCTGCTCGACAAGCTGACGGTGAACCGTGTCCATGTGAGCCACCAGCAGCACGGGGATTGCTCCCTCGGCATACAGATAGCCAGGCTTATCCGTGACGGGATAACCCCTGCTTTTCAGTTCGGCTTTCAGCATCTTTTTTAGTTCCATCTGTGGCAGACGCAGAATGGTTTCAAACGTCAATTCTTGCATGGATTCCTCCTTTATGCGGCAAGGCCGTTCATCTGATTCGGGCAGAAACGATTGGCACCGATGGAAAGGCAGTCACCATGGATTGTGCAGTTTCTGCATACTCCAATCACCTGCTCATAGCAGGCTGGGCAAATTCCGCGCTGCTCGCCGGAACGGGCAATTCCGATACGCGGCATACCGATAAACTCCTCTTTGCAGGCAGTGCAGCGATAACTGCATTCCTTACAGTAGAAGTGGTTATCAATATATCTCCCATATCCATACACCGTTTTACCGCAGCCTTTGCAGACAAACATACTGCCGCATTCTGCACAGCGTATCGAGCGGTGATTCTTCTGTTCCCCGCCGCAGCAAACGCAACGATCCACAGAGCCAATCGTCATTTGGCCATAGTCGGTCTCCCCTTTCAGCAGAGACACAACTGCATATCCATACTCATAGTCGGGATAATGGTTGCTGTCCGCCGCAGATTCGCAGTAAGGTTCGGTATCTTTTCCTCGCTTAATCGATCACAGGTTCGGTTTGTCAAGGCACGTAGCGATTGCCTGCTGAACGATGCTGCGATACAGGGTTTTCTGGTCTTCCAAATCCGTTGGATACAGACGAGATTGCAGCAGCACATCGTCCTTATAACAGAAAATCTCTCGCGTGATGCGCGGTGCTGTATGGAAGTCCTGCGTGTACTCATCACTGACCGTGAAGAAAATCATGCTGACAGCATCCCCCATATAGGACTGGCAGCCGCCGCGGTAACCGCCGCCTTCTAAGCAATGGCAGGAACTCCAAGTGTTGTCACGGTTGGACATTTCGAGAAAATCACAGGGGTGGATTGACAGCACTGCGGTTTTCTCGATATGCGCCGGGTTCAGGGCATCTGCCAGCCGCGCAAACAGCGCGTTGTATGGCTTGATCGTGCGCGTATAGCGGTTATCCGGTTCGCCAGCTTCTGCTTCTTCCTCGATTTGGTCGAGATGAAATTTCAGGCAGAGCCGATTGATGATACGGCTTGCCTTTTGCCCCGGTGCGCACTTGATACCGCCGTACTGCCGAATCGTGTCCAATCGGTACTCGTTTGGTATCCGGGCATAGTCTGCGGTTGCCGCGTGGAGCGCGGCATTAAAGTTTTCGTACACAGCGTCATCCGGGCAGGCCTTGCGGCCCAGTTCCAGTATAGCGGCGCGTGTTTCATCTACGGTGATGCGGTCAATCTCCCGGCGCTCCTCCACGCGGAACACGATTGCCAGTTCTTTCTCGTTCCATAGCGGATGCTTGCGCAGGAGCTGCAAAAGCCCCTGCTTCTGTTCATACCACTGTGTAAGGTTCGCCGCGACTCCTTCCTCCGAAAACGGCTTTTGATACTTGTGCATGACCTCGTAAAATTGCTGTTTGAGTTCATCCATCATTGTGATTTCACCTTTCTTGCATTTCTATTTTTAACGCCGGACGGCGCCAAACCAAAACAAAAAATGCGAGAACAACTTTTCTTCGCTGCAAACAGCAGTACAAAAAATCATTCTCGCTTTATGCGGGGCTGCCCCCGTCAGATAAAAAATGCCCGCAATGCACAGACCAAACGGTCAGCGGCTTTGCAGGCACAAAGTACAAAAATGACAACGTGTGTCAGTGCAAATTGCTTTACAGGACACATAAATCACTTACAAGAATATGGTAACACACTTGAAGATAATCGTCAACTACGGATTCATTAATAGTAATAATTCACTCCGGCCATAGGATTTTATCGATTGGAATACACTATGCTTGCTTATAAAGGCTATAGGATTGCACCAATTTGAATTTCACATACTTATCTGTAGGATAACCAAAGCGGTGTGATTTCGTTGAAATTATTTGCGATTTTTCATTTTTTTTTTCAATCTTAGAGATGTTTGTTTGAGTTGTCCCCAAGAGATTGGCCACTTCTGTTTGAGTTCTTCCCTCTTTTCGAAGTTGCGCGATAGTCGATTCCATTTGGCTGACTGGTCGGCTTTTGTTCGTACGCGATTGAGAAATAATATTGGTATCATCATAACTACGAACTTCTACCGTAACAATTTCATTTGCTATCCGTTGTTTCATTCTTAATATATTATTCTTTTTGTGGAACTCTACTCCTTCTGTAGACATCAATTCCTCAAGCGTTATATTCGCAATCTCTTTCGGAATTATACCGCTTGTTTCCTTTTTTTACTATATTACTCATACTATTAGCCTCCTTTTAATCTTTATTATATACACCATGGCAATCCATTTCTTCATGTCAGGTATTACCGGTGCATCCGTCGTCAGTTGGAATATGACTTTATATGATATTATATTCTTTTTGTTTGCTTTTGTCAATAGGTCATCAACCGTCTTATCGTGATTTCATAGTTCAGCTTTATGTGCAAAACAATAAACGAGTTTAGTAGCTAGAACGGTAACAACGCAAATCCAAAGAAGGCGTACATAATTATGGTAAATTAGTTGATTGTCTTGAAAAATGCTTGATTTGCAGGCATATTCGCAGGTTTGCAGATTGATTTTACTACTCATTTACTACTTTTAACGAATTGAGCCTTGATATGCAAAAAGCACCTGCGGACTGCCGGATAGACCGCTGCACCACCTTACGCGGCACGTCGAAAAGAAAAAATAAAATAAGCACCACCTATAAGGCGGCGTTTCTCACTCCTACACAGGAGAACAGGAACGCTGCTTTTTTTATGCCCTCGTGTTACGCAGTAAGGGCAAACAAAGCCTTGATTTATGCGGCTCTTAGAGCGTGGAAATGAGAAAGACAAGGGTTGATACCTTTTCCCTCAAAACCGCGTTTCTACTGCGTAACAAATCCAACGAAAAGGAGTGACGAAGCTATGGCAGTTTTCCGCGTGGAAAAGAACAAAGGTTATACCGTTATGAGCAACCACCATTTACGCAACAAGGA
>ENA-OQBL01000062-OQBL01000062.1-human-gut-metagenome-genome-assembly--contig:-NODE-62-length-68334-cov-5.915976_pt1 | contig 68334 bp, 63 predicted proteins | sample MGYA00242747_ERZ504553 | MGnify/ENA primary metagenome ERZ504553 (study PRJEB26092, sample SAMD00036240) | human gut metagenome | host: Homo sapiens | study: EMG produced TPA metagenomics assembly of...
CGGTGAGCACCCGCACCACGGCAATGAGCAGGGCGATGACGATCATGCACCAGCCGACAGCCGGGTGAAAAAATACAGCCACACCATGGCCAGCACAGCGGCGCTGAGCGCATGCCGGGACGGGAAGGACCGGCCGTGGGTGTCCTTCTGGACCAGCGGGGTAAAACCCGGCTGGTCGTAGGGGCGGGGGCGGTCGAGCCGGGCACGGAGCGCGGTGCCCACCCAGAAGGTGATGCCCGGCACCAGAATGGAACGGGCGATCTCCGGCATCAAATCAGGAGCGGCGCTTTGCCGGGTCAGGAACAGCTGCACCAGCCGGACATTGAGCAGGCACAGCAGCACCGGGTAGCAGACAAACGGCACCAGCGGGAGCCAGCGGTCCAGCGCGATCACGAAGCGCCGGGCGGCCGGGTGCGCGTCAAACCACCGGTACAGGGCATGATAGTGTTCTGCGGTCAAAAAAGGTCCCTCCGCATCGGGTCAGAATGAGATCAGAAACAGGTGTCCAGATAGTTTTCCACATCGAATGGCTCCGGTGTGGAATCTTTGCGCAGGTACAGCGGGTGGTGCGGGTGGCCTTTTTTTGCTGCGCTTGCCAAAAGGTCACCCAGGGAATGTTCTTTTCCCGGGTCAGGGCCACCATCTCCCGCATGAGGCCGGGCAGGTAATCCCGCTTTTCGATCAGGGTGCCCCAGGCGGCCCACATGGTGGGTTCGGTCTGGGCCAGCACGGCCTGCAGCCAGCGCAGGTTCTCGTCGCACAGGGCGCGGTCCGGCACACGGTCCATGTCGTTGGGGTCGGTGGCACGCTGAGGGTACACGTTGAACATGATCCAGCTGTCAAAATCGTTGGCGTTGGCCAGACGCTCCACACTTTTCAGGGTGGGGTCCAGCGCACCGGGCTGAGCGGTGCTGGGGTTGATGCCGATGCACACCAGCGGGTGCCGGCCCACCCGGCCCAGCACATAGCGATAAGGCTGGTATGTATGGGGGCTCGTAATACCACAGACCGCCGGGGTATTCGTCGGCTTTCAGCAGGGGCAAGTGCGTCGGTGTGCATGGGTGTGCTCCTATCCTTCGATCAATTTCTTTTATCGTACCCGAAATACGGGGAGAAATCAACACTTTTGTGCGACAAAGTCTCCCATAAAACTGATTTTCATGGTATACTGAGCTGAACAGTGCAGCGCAGCTGCACAGCGACCCACCGGAGACGAAAGGAGCAGGTTATGCTGGAAGATTACAAGAACGCACTGAAGAGCGGCCAGCGTGCTTACCGTGCCTGTGTGGCGCGCGGCCAGTCGCCGTATCTTGCGGTGCTGGACGATATTCTGGTCAATGTGAACATCGTGGCGCAGGAGCCGCTGGGCCTTGTGGAGATCCCGGCGGAAAGCATCGTCGGCACAAAGACCAGCGGCCGTCACACCGCCTTTGCACCGAACTTTATGCCCCTGCTGGAGCCGGACACCGAGTTTGCAGGCAAGTGGTCGAACCTCTGCGATGCACATCTGGAAGAGGGCATCCACACCCCCATCATCGCCTACGAGTTCCTGAACAAATTCTATGTGCAGGAAGGCAACAAGCGGGTATCGGTGCTCAAGTATTTTGATGCGGTCAGGATCGCGGGCACGGTCACGCGGCTCGTCCCGGAACGGAACGACAGTCTGGAAAACCGTATCTACTACGAATTTCTGGATTTTTACAAGCTCTCCAAGGTCAACGATGTGCATTTCTCCCGTCTGGGGGGTTACGCAAAATTGCAGACGCTGGTGTGCAAGGCCAGCGGTGAAAGCTGGACGGATGATGATCGGCTGAGCTTTTCCTCCTTCTATACCATGTTCCGCCAGCAGTTTCTGGCTCTGGGCGGCGGCGGACTGAATCTGACTGCCGGCGATGCCATGCTGGTGTATCTGTCGGTCTACCGTTACGCGGATGCCTGCGAGAGCACGCCCAGCCAGATGAAGCAGAATCTGGAAAAGCTGTGGGATGAGGTGAAGGTGCTCACCGAGCCGCAGGCCGTGGCCCTTTCGCTGGAGCCGAAGCAGGGCCCCGGCGAACCGCTGCTGGCAAAGCTGAACATCTTTACAAAGCCCAGCGAGCTGAAGGTGGTGTTCCTGCACGAGCACAATGCCGAGAGCAGCGCGTGGGTGCGCGCCCACGACAAGGGCATCGAAGCGCTGCAGCAGGCGTTCCCGGACCGGGTATTCATCACCCGCAAAGAGAACATCGAGCCTGAGGTGGACGCGGAGCAGGTGCTGGAGGATGTGGCTCACGACAATGCCGACGTGGTGTTCACCTCAAGTGCCCGGATGCATACCGCCTGCTTGAAGGTGGCGGCCCAGCACCCCAAGACCCGCATCCTGAACTGCTCGCTCAACGCGCCGCATCCGCTGGTGCGCACCTACTATCCCCGCACGTATGAGGTGACCTATCTGCTGGGAATGCTGGCCGGTGTGCTGACCAAGACCGACCGCGTAGGCTATGTGGCGGCAAACCCGGTGTACGGCATCCCGGCGGCAGTAAACGCCTATGCGCAGGGCCTGAAGACCGTGCGCCCGGACGCAAAGGTGGTGCTGCGCTGGGCCTGCCTGCCGGACCCGGCACACCCGCTGGATTTCTCTGACCGGCCGGATGTGGAAATCTTCTATGCCCGCGATAACCGCGAGCCGGAAGGCACCCACCGGGACTACGGTCTGTGCCGCCGCCAGCCGGACGGCACCCTGCAGCCGCTGGGCCTGCCGGTGTGGCGGTGGGATACGTTTTATATCGAGATTGTGCGTTCCATTTTTGACGGCGCGTGGGACAACGATGCAGCGGGAGCCAGAGCCGTGAATTACTGGTGGGGCATGCGCAGCGGCGCAGAGGAGATCGATTACAGCAAAGACCTGCCCGCAGGCACTTTACAGCTGCTGGACCTGATGGAAAAAATGCTGCACGAGGATGACCTGCGCATCTTCCCGGAAGACCTGTACGCGCAGGGGCATGTGCTGCACTCGCCGGAGGCCGTGGTCTACAGTCCCAAGGAATTGATGGAGATGGACTGGCTGGACGAATGCGTGGAAGGTGCGCTGCCGCACTACGATGAACTGGATGTAAAAACGCATGTGCTTATGGCGATCAACGGCCTCAATACCCTGAAAGGGTTTGTGAAATAAGCGGCCCTCAGGCCGAGAGAGAACGGAGCAAACCGATGTGAAAATTCTTGCAATTTCGGATGTGCCCTCTAAAGCACTGTGGGACTACGGTACCCGCGAACATCTGGAAGGCATCGACCTGATCCTTTCCTGCGGGGATCTGCCGCAGAAGTATCTGGAATATCTTACGAACTTTACGGCTGCGCCCATCTTGTATGTCCACGGCAACCACGACGGCAGTTACAGGGAAAATGAACCTGGCGGATGCATTTGTGTGGATGACAGCGTGTATGTGTGGAAGGGCCTGCGCATTATGGGACTGGGCGGCAGCATCCGCTACAATAACCGGGAGGACAGCTTCCAGTATACGGAAAGGGAAATGCGCCGCCGTGTGCGCAAACTCTGGCGCAAGGCCCATCATGTGGGCGGCATCGACCTGCTGCTCACCCACTCCCCGGCGGCTGGCCTGAACGACAGCACGGATCGTGCTCACAAGGGCTTTGCGTGCTTCAATGATCTGATGGATGAATACGAGCCGCAGTGGTTCGTGCACGGCCATGTGCACCTGAACTATGATGCAAAGCTGCCGCGCGTGTGCACCCGCGGCAAGACCACCGTGATCAACGCTACCGAGCGCTATGTGTTCGAGATCCCGGACCCGGACCCCGTGATCCAGCATTATCCGTTCTGGAAAAGATGGTTTGATGTAAAATGAAAAGCTGCCTTGCATTTTGGATGCAGGGCAGCTTTTTTACGGTTTAAAATGGAGCCTTGTGTGGGAACGGACAACCTGCCGCAAAACAGGTGCGGAGTGCTTTGCAGCAGGAGAAAAGAATACAGGAAAAGTTACAGCTCCAGCTTGCCGGAGACTTTGTTGATCACGTAATAGGCAGCGTCTTCCTCGGGCTTGACGTATACCTTGCAGGACTGCACGCCAACCTTGTGGGTAGCGCGGTAATCGGCCTTGGCACGGTCGATGATATCGGTCACGTTATACTGCTTGCCGCTGAACTCCACATACAGCTCCGGTGCAAGCGGGGGACGGCCGCGGCGTGCAGGGGCCTTGGCAGATTTACGGGTCTTAGACTCCTTGGCCTCAGCGGCAGGAGCTTCCACAGCAGGAGCAGCCGCTGCGGTCTTTTTCTTTTCGGGCATAGATAAACCCCTCCTTGATCGTATTTGGATGCTGCACAGGGGGCTGCACAGCATTGGCTCCATGAAATATATTACTTATATAATAAGTTTTTAGAAATGGTTTGTAAAGTCTTTTTTGCAAAAAACTTTCGGAAAAAGGCAGGAAATCGGGTGTGAAACTCACTGGAATGCATTTTGATGCAACAGTATTACGGAACTGCCACAAAAACACGCAAAAAAGGCGGACCTTTCTGGTTTGCGCCGGGAACGCTCCCGCTACAAACCCGGCGGGTAAAAGCGGCGGCTTTCCGGCCCGGATTTACTCCCGGCAAAGCTCCCTGGCGCGTTGCACAACAGGGGCAAGAAGCTCCTCGTCCCAGTCCTCGGCAAGGGTGAACAGCAGCTGATAAACGGCGGCCTGCGCCTGACCCTGCGGGCGCTTTTGGGCCAGCGCAAACGCGGCAGAAAGCATTTGCAGCTTGAGGGTGCGGATACTCTCGGGCGCAGCCCACAGGCGGACAAAATCGTAATCGTTCGTGTTGCCGCAGGGCATGGCACAGGTGGCGCAGCCCGGGGCAACGCGGTGCTTTTCAGTCTGGACGATGGCAAGCATCCGCTGCAGCCTTTCCTCCGGTGCATCCGGCTGCGCGGCAAGGCGCAGACCGGCGTTCAGCACCTCGTCGGTGTCGTCCGTTTTGGGTTCGCTGGTGGTGGCCCGGGCAAGCCCCACGAGAGCACCGAGAAGGGCATCTCTTGCCTGCTGAGCAGGGGTGACAGGCGCTTTTAAAAGTTCAGGCATGGCACAGTTCCTTTCAATGGTTCTTTCTGCGGAAAGTATAGCCGATTCTGCTATGTTTTACAAGATGAACAAAACGGAAATTAAAAATAAAATATAGGCTGCTTGTGAGTTTGATGCCGTTTGTGGTTATGACCCTATTTCGTGAAAAAAAGTTCTCAAAAAGCCCGCAGGCTTTTTGAGAACCCAATAAAAATAATAATTCCGCTAAAGATGCTCAGAGCGGAGCTTTTAAAATCGTGCTCTGCTCAGATCAGGCCCGGCACTTCTTTTGCCAGCAGCTCCGCCAGCTGTGCGTGGCCCTTGCGGGTCAGGTGCATGAAGTCCACCTTGTTGAACTCGCAGTCCTTTGCGTCCAGGAAGTGCACGCCCTGCCGCTCGCAGATGATGCGGAGCTGCCCGGCTACACCGGCAGATTTTTCCACACAGCCATCGCCCATCACAGCGTCGTGGAAGCCTGCACCGATGGGAGGAGGTGCCACCACCAGAATGTTGGGCTGCTTGGTGCCCCAGCAGTCCACGCTCTTGGCTTTGAGAATCAGCCGCTCCATGCCCGCAGCGATGCAGGCGGCGTTGGCACCAAAGCGCTCCTTCACATCATTCGTGCCCAGCATGATGATGAGCAGGTCGATGACCTCGTGGCTCTTGAGCAGGGCATAGATAACGCTGAGGGCATCCATAGATTCGTGGATGGGGTCCACAAATACGGTGGTGCGGCCGGAAAGACCCTCTTCGGTCACAAGGTATTCGTCGCCCAGCGCCTTCTGCAGGCGGCAGGTCCAGCGCTCCTCTTCATTGAAGCGGATGCCGTGGTCGGCGCAGTCGTTCGGGTCGGCACAGTAGCCGTGGGTGTTGGAATCGCCCAGACAGAGGATATGTGTTTTCATATATGATTACTCCTTTTCCATGGTCTGCCGGAAGTAGTACACTGCGCCCACCATACCGGCATCGTTGTGCAGCTGAGCGGCACGTACTTCCAGCCCCTCTGCAAAGGCGGGCATGACCGATGCTTTCACCTTTGCGGCAATGGGTTCGATCAGCAGTTTCTGCTGCGCGCTCACGCCGCCGCCGATCAGAATGAGCTGCGGGTTGAAGATGTGCACCATGCCTGCAAGGCCCTGTGCGATCTCGTCCGTCCAGTGGTCCAGCAGGGCAAGAACTGTCTCGTTGCCTGCTTCGGCTGCGGCAAAGATGGCGCGGCCATCCTTCCAATCGGGGTTCTTTTCCTGTGCGGCGCGCACCAGCGCGGTGGTGGCAGCGTAGCGTTCCCAGCAGCCCTTTGCGCCGCAGGTACAGTCCACACCGTCCAGCGCGTGGGTGCGGTAGTGACCCAGCTCACCGCCAAGGCCCCGTGCACCCTCTAACAAATGGCCTCCGGTCAGGATGCCGCCGCCCACGCCGGTGCCAAGGGTCACACCGATCACGTCCGTATAGCCCTGTGCAGCGCCGACCCACACTTCACCCAGTGTCATGCAGTTGGCGTCGTTGGCCACTGTGACGGGCAGGCCGAAGTCCTTTTCCAGCGCAGCCTTGATAGGGCTGCCGATGTAATTGGGAAAGTTGCCGCAGGTACCGGCCACGATGCCCTTGCGGCTGTCGATCTGACCGGTGGCCGAAACGCCGATGCCCGCAAGGCTTTCCACCGGGATGGAATTTGTGGTCAAAAACTCCTTTGCGGCCCTGCGCACGGTGGTGAGAACAGGCGTCTGGTAGCCGTCAAAGCTGACGCTCTCTTCGCCCTTGAGCAGCACCCTGCCGGTCTCGTCCACGATGCCCAGCTTGACGGCAGTGCCGCCGATATCAATGCCAAAATACTGTTTCATCCGGCACACTCCATTTTACTTTTTTGCGGCGTTGATGGCACCGGTAAAGCGGGCCGTGATCTCTGCCGGGCGGGTGATGGCACCGCCCACCACCAGTGCGAATGCACCGGCTTCCAGCGCCTTGACCGCCTGCTCCGGGTAGTGGATGTGGCCCTCGGCAATGACCTTTGCCGGGCACTCTGCGGCCAGCTTATGGACAAAATCAAAGTCGATATCGTCAATGCCTTTTGTCTCCGGGGTGTAGCCGCGCATGGTGGTGCCCACAAAGTCGGCACCGGCTTCGGCGCAGGCCATGGCGTTCTCAAAGTTGTCGCAGTCGGCCATGACCAGCTGGTCGGGGTACTTTGCCTTGATGGCGCGGATGAACTGGGCGGAGGTGGAGCCGTCCGGGCGCAGGGCACCGGTGCCCTGCACGGCAAGGATGTCCACGCCGCACTCCACCAGCTCGTCCACTTCCTTCATGGTAACGGTGATGTACATGGGCGTGCCGGGGTAGTCCTTTTTGATGATGCCGATGACCGGCAGATCCACCACCTGCTTGATCTGGGTAATGTCGCGCACGGTGTTGGCACGGATGCCCACAGCACCGCTCATGGCGGCGGCTTTTGCCATCAGCGGCATCACGCCGCCTTCTTTCGTGTACAGGGGCTCCGTCTCCAGTGCCTGACAGGAGACGATCAGACCGCCTTTGATCTGAGCAAACAGCTTTTCCTTATCCATCGTTCAATCCTCCATCCGAATCTTTACAACAGCCTTGCGCACGCCCACACAGCCGTGCTGTACAAGGCCGGGTTTGTGCAGCTCCGTGGGGAAGAACAGCACAAAGCGTCCTTCGCCCAGTGTGCCGGTCACGACACTGGCGCTGTCCTGAAAACCGCAGTCGCCGGTAAAATCGCCGATCTCCCTGCCGGGATTTGTGGTAAAGCCCCAGCCCTCGCTGCCGGTGATGTCGAGCTGCAGGTCGGCGTACTTTTTGTGATATTCCGGGTGGTAGCCATCGTCCGAATGGAGCGTGGCATCCATCGTGTTGATGAATACCTCCTCGCCATCCACCTCGGTGCGGCCCAGAGGCAGGCTGGCAGGGTCGTGGGTCAGCAGGTAATCAATGGCCGTGTCGAGATTTTTGCAAAGGCCCTTGTAGCGCGTCAGGTGCTGCAGGGTATCACAGATCATAAAACGTCCCTCCAAAAACAAGCGCCCGCTCTCCCCTCTGAAAAGAGACGGAGAGGGGCGCTGCTTCAATTTTACAGTTTTGCGATGGCAGCTTCGATCATGGCCTGTGCTTCGGCCACGATGGCTTCATCTTCCGGGATCAGGCCGGGCATCGGCTCACGCACGCCGCCCAGCTCCAGACCGTACATCCGGCGCAGGATTTCCTTCTGCACGGCGTACAGGTTGCCGTGGGCTTCGCACATTTTGTAGATGATGCGGTCGGCCTCGTACTGGATCTCCTGAGCCTGCTTGATCTCGCCCTTGTTGATGTGGTCGTTCATGGCCAGATACAGCTCCGGCATGACGGCGTAGGTGCCGCCGATGCCGCCGTCTGCGCCGATGACGCGGCCGGAAACAAACTGCTCATCGGGGCCGTTGAACACCACAAAGTTCCCCTCGCCGCGGGCGGCGATACCGGCATCCTTGAACATCTGGATGTCCTGCGTGGGCATGGAACTGTTCTTCACAGCCACTACATTGGGGTTCTTGAGCATTTCCTTCAGCAGGCTCATGGTCAGGCCGGTGCCTGCCAGCTGCGGGATGTTGTAGATGACGAACTCGGTGTTGGGAGCAGCAGCGGACATATCGTTCCAGTACTTTGCAATGGCGTACTCCGGCAGGTGGAAGTAGATGGGAGGAATGGATGCAATGGCATCCACACCCACGCTCTCGGCATGGCGGGCCAGCTCCACGCTGTCGGCGGTATTGTTGCAGCCGACATGCGCAATGACGGTCAGCTTGCCCTTGGCTTCGCTCATCACGGCTTCCAGAACGGCCTTGCGCTCATCCACGTGCTGGTAGATGCACTCGCCGGAGGAACCGCCTACATACACGCCCTTGACGCCTTTGGCGATCAGATGGCGGGTAAGGGCCTTGACGCCCTCGGTAGAAATATTGCCCTCTGCGTCGTAGCAGGCGTAAAAGGCGGGGATGACACCCTGATACTTTTTTGATATCTTTCATGTTCCAAACCCTTCTTTAAAAATAGTAATAAATACAGATGAAATGGTTTTGCATCAAGCTCGTACGCTTTCTGTTCCGGGCAGCGGCATCAGCGCCCTCTTGCGGTGCCCTGCATCCGCTTCGGCCCTTGGGCGGGCCTTGCGTCTTGCAGACCGCTGCGCCAAAAATTTCTCCCTGTACTCCCCTTTTTGTCGCTGCGCGACATCTTCCCCCGGCCGGGGGAAGTCTTTGCCCGCAGGCGGCAGTCGGGATTTTAGCCCTTAACAGCACCCATAGCGATGCCCTTGGTAAAGTACTTCTGGAAAATGAGGAAGATGATGATGATAGGCACAGCAGCCAGTGCGGCACCTGCCATGATCAGGCCAAAGTCGGTGCTGTTCTCAGCCTGCAGCTTTGCAATGCCCAGCGAGATGGTCAGGTTGCTGGTGCTGGACAGCATGATCAACTGCATGAAGTAGTCGTTCCAGCTGTTGTGAAGGTAAAAAATGGCCAGTGCGCCGATGCCCGGCTTGACCATGGGCAGCACGATGTCGATGAAGGTCTTGGCCTCGCTTGCACTCGATGCGGGCCGCTTCCAGCATCTCGGTGGGGATGCCCTCACTGAACTGCTTCATCAGGAATACGCCGAACGGCCAGCCGACGATGGGGAAGATGACCGCCCAGATCGTGTTGTAGAGCTGCAGGCTGCTCATCTCGCGCAGCAGGGGGATCAGGATGACCTGCTTCGGCAGCGCCATGGCGCAGACGATCAGGGTAAAGAGGATGCTGCGGCCCACAAAGCGCTTTTTTGCCAGCGCATAGCCTGCCATGGCGGAGGTGATGCAGGTCAGGATCATCGAGGCAACGGCCATAAAGACCGTGTTGATGAGCCAGCGCACAGCGGCGGGCACCTGTGGACCGGCCCACCAGATGATGTCCTTGCCGTCCGCGCTGAAGCGGCTGCTGAACGGCACCGCGAACTCCCACAGCGGGGACTTCTGGCGGCTGAACAGCTTGTCATAGTTCGTCACGACCCACTCGCTCGGCCACCATTCAGGGGTGGTGGAGTTGATGGAGATCTGCGTCTTAAAGGAGCCCGTCAGGATCCAGTACAGCGGGAACGCGAACGCGATGGCCAGCAGGATGATGACGATGGTGCTGAACACCATGTAGGGGGAAATCTTCTTTTTTTTTGCTTTTTGGTATCCATAGTCATTTCCCTCCTTCTTAATCAGACCGCGTGACCTTGAACTGCACAGCGGACAGAACGGCGATCATGATGGCGAGGATAACGCCCATCGCGTTGCCGTAGCCGTAGCGGTACAGCTTGAAGGCTGTGTAGTAGATGTAGTACATGATGGTATCGGTGGAGTGGTTCGGGCCGCCGGACGTCAGCAGCTGGATCAGCGCGAAGCACTGGAAGGAGTTGATCGTCGTGATGACCAGGATGTACAGCGTGGTGGGCATGATCTGCGGCCACTTGATCTTCCAGAAGGCCTGCAGCTTCGTGGCACCGTCCACCTCGGCAGCCTCGACCAGAGACTGGTCCACATTGCCGAGCGCGGAGACATACAGCACGATGGGCTGGCCGACGGAGGTCGTGAGCAGGATCAGGATGATGCAGGCCAGCGCGTAGCGGGTATCGCCCAGCCAGTTGATGTTCTGGTCAAGGAGGCCCATCGACTTGCCCAGATAGTTGAAGATACCGTAGTAGTTGTTGAACATCCACTTCCACACGACGGTAACAGCGACAGAGCCGGTGACGACGGGCAGATAGAAGATGACGCGGAACAGCGAGGTCGCCCACGGGGGCATGTTGACGATGGCGGACGCCACCCACAGCGAGAAGATGCAGGTGATAGGCACCGACACGACAACAATGATCAGCGTGTTGCGCAGTGCGCCCAGAAAGACGCTGTCGTGGAACAGCTCCACATAGTTCTGCAGGCCGATGAACACATCGGCGCGGTTCATGCTGGAGTCAAAGAAGCTGGTGAAGATGCACATCACCATGGGGTAGATGACAAAGCCGATAAAGAAGATGAGGCTGGGCAGCAGGAACAGGTAACCTGCGATGGTCTCCTGCCGGACAAGCGCGCGGCTCATCTTCGGCTCGCTCTGCTTTTTGGCAGTTGCGGTATGTGCCAAGAGGATCGCTCCCTTCTGTTTTAAGGTCACAGGTTCATTCGATAAAAGTGGCGCCCCACCGCTGCGTTTTATGTCAGAGGTCGGACGCCGTGGGGTTTAGTTACAAACCGGAGGTTTTTTCAGGAGGTTCAGGATGCGCTGGCCGCTGCGTTGGCGGTGTTGCAGAACTCGGTAACGGCGGTGGTCACGTCAGTGCCCTGGCCAACCTGCTGCAGCATGTTCCACCAAGCGGTACGAGCCTCGGCCCAGCCGGGAGTGACCTGATAGTAGTCGCCCAGGTAAGGCATGAGCTTCTGGTACTCGTTCATGACCTCGTCGTCCTTGTACAGGTCGGACAGAGAGTTCTTGACGGAGAAGTAAGTAGAGGTCTTGACGGCCTTTGCGGTCTCGTCAGAGTTGGCCATGAAGTTGATGAAGGTCTTGGAGGCAGCGATCTTGTTCTCGTCGCCGTTGTCAAACACGCCGAAGCCCCAGATGCCGCCGCACAGTGCGGGGTCGCCGGACTCAGTCGGGAACGCCATGAACAGGATGTCGTCGCCGCTGTTGGTCGTGCCGGCTGCGCTGTTGTCAGCGTTGGTCTGCTGGGCAATGTTCCAGCAGAAGGCCATCTGCAGGGTGCCGTTGCGGAAGAGGGTGATCTCCTCGCCGCCGTTGATGGAGGCGTCAAAGTTGATGCCGTCCTGGTTGTACAGGGCCTCGATTGCCTTGATGTTTTCGGCAGAATCAGCGGTGTACTTGGTGTGGGCCGCATCGGTGAAGGTGCCGCCGTACATGTTGTTGATGATGGCGCGGGTGCCCTGGTCGCCGCCCTGGCCGCTGCAGTAGATCGCGCCGACGTCGGTCTTGCCGGAGTCGTAGACGGCCTGCACAGCCTTCAGGAAGTTGTCGGTGGTCCAGGTGTGGTTCTCGGCATCGACATACTGCATAGCACCGGCAGCCTCAAACACGGTCTTGTTGATGGCCATGCAGTGCGCGGTCATGCAGAGCGGGAACTCGTAGTAAGCGCCGGAGGAATCCTTGCAGGCGGCCTCAACGCTAGCGCTGATGTCGGCCTTCTGGTCGTCGGTCCACAGGTCGCTCAGATCGGCCATCAGGCCCTTGGCGCCCCAGTTGGCAACCAGACGCTCGGGTCCTTCCATGACGATGTCAGGTGCGCTGCCGCCCTCGATAGCGGTGTTGACCTGGTCGTCGCCGTTGGTGTAGTCGAGGTACTCGACGGTGACGTGGATGTCAGGATACTGGGCATTGAAGTCTGCCAGCAGCGCATCAACGGACGCGGAATCGCCCCACTTGCCGATGGGGTAGGTCCACAGCGTAATGTCAGCAGCCTGACCGGCATCGGCGGTGGACTCCGCGGGAGCGGCCTCGCTGGAGGCGGTAGAGGTGCTCTCAGCAGGCGCGGTAGAGGTCGCTGCGCTGGAAGTGGAGCCGCCGCAGGCGACGAGCATGCTGGCTGCCATGCTGGCGGCCAGGATCGCGGAAACTTGCTTCTTCATAGGTTGTTCTCCTTTTTTGCCTTTCGGCCTTTGTGGGGCATCTTCGTTCTGTGTCCCTCGTGATGCCTCTATTTTAGAAAACTTTTTTCATTTTGTCCAGAGGTGAAATAGCCAAGAAAAGCTGTCGTTTTTGTACATGCTGCACAAATCTCATCCACATAGTTGCAAAATACATGCGTTTCTATCGGTTTTTCTTGCATTTTTACGGGGAAAACCGCCTCTTTTTTGATTTATTACAAAATGAAAACAACTTTTACCTTTGAAATTTTCTGTCGCGCGCGCTTTGGTGCTGTAAAGCAAAAAGGCGCTCACCCGTTACATTTACGGGTAAGCGCCTTTGCTTTGGTATTAGGATACTCTTTTTGTCAAAAAATACAAGATATCAAAATGAAACATCCCTTTCACGCAATTCGTCTCAATTTTTGCACATTTGCACAAAAACAGGCCGCTTTTTCCGGGAAAAAGCCTCTTGCAAGCGCGGGTATTTCCCTATATAATGGAAGGAACGAAATAACTTTTCATTTTTAAGAAAGGGAGCCTTTTTTATGAATTATGAAAATATGACCCGCCGCCGGGTGCTCTGCTTCGGCGATTCCAACACCTACGGCTATGACCCTGCCCGCGACGGGCGCTACGGCGACGATGAGCGCTACCCGATGGTGCTGCAGGATCTGCTGGGCGACGGCTGGAGCGTGGTCGAGGAGGGGCTGCCCGGGCGCACCGCCGTGTTTGACGACCCTATTACAGAAGGTATGAACGGGCTGCGGGTCATCACGCCGATCCTGATGAGCCACGCGCCGCTGGACACCGTGACGATCATGCTGGGCACAAACGACAGCAAGGAGCGGTTCGGCTGCAATTCCCATCTGATCTCTCTGGGCATCGTGCGGCTCGTCAAGAAGGCCCTGCACACCGAATGCTGGCGCGACAACGCCAGGCCGGACGTGCTCGTCATCGTTCCGCCGTCCATCACGCCGGAGTACGACCACCTGATTTTTAAAGATGCCATGGGCCCCGGCTGCCATGAACGCTGCGCCGGCATTGCCGCCCAGCTGGAGCCGATGCTGAAGGACATCGCCAATGTGCGGTTCCTGGACGCCAACACACTGCCCGGCGCGGGCTGCTCGCCCCTTGACGGCATGCACATGACCGTCCAGTCCCACAAAGCCCTGGCCAAAGCCTTGCAAAAGGAGCTGACCGGGGATACACTATAAGTAATAGCAGCGGCCAGCCTCCTTGCCTCCCTCTGCGAGTGGGCTAAGAGAGGGCATCGGCCCGACGGCCATCCCCGCAATACCAATCCATCACAGCAGAAAGGACCCTCCATCATGGCAGAGCAAAGTTTTTGGGATATGCTGCGCACCAAGCGCGACAGCCTGACGAAATCCGGCATCATCGTTGCGGATTACCTTATGCAGCACGCAGAGGACGCACAATACCTGTCGATCTCATCGCTGGCAAAAGCCTGCGGTGTGGCAGAGGCTACGATTTTCCGTTTCTGCCGCGCCCTGGGCTTTGACGGCTATAACGAGATGAAGATCGCGCTGGCAAAGGCCACGGCCACGGCGATGCCGGTCTCGCTCAAGCTGGAGCCGGGCGTCGACACCCAGACGCTCTGCACCCACGCCTACAACACCGCCATCGAGGCACTGAACGGCACCCGCAGCGCACTGGACCCCGAGTCGGTGGACCGCGCGGCCACGCTTTTGCAGCGGGCACGGCAGGTGTTCTTTTTCGGGCAGGGCGGCAGCTATATACTGGCCTGCGACATCTGGGCGCGGTTCTCGATGCTCTCCACCAAGTTCCGCACGGCAGGCGACAGCCACATGCAGGCCATCGCCGCCAGCCTGATGGGCCCCGAGGACGTCGTGGTCTTTGTCTCCTACTCCGGCGCAACGCGGGATATGATGGACACGCTGCATCTGGCCAGGGAGAACGGTGCCAAGGTCATCCTGCTCACCCACTACAGCGACGCCCCCGGCGCAGCGCTGGCCGATGTCGTGCTCCTGTGCGGTGCCAAAGAAAGCCCGCTCGACTCCGGCAGCATGCCGGTCAAGCTGGCCGTCCTCTTTGTGGCGAACGTCCTCGTCCTGCGCTACACGCTGGACAATCAGGAGCTTGCCAACCTCTCCCTCTCCCGCACAAGCCGCGCGCTGGGGAGTAAGCTGCTGTAAATTGATTCTGTAAAAAAAGAGTTCTGTGAACATTTGCTCTTCACAGAACTCTTTTTTCTTATGTTGTGCGCCGCATTTTCGTCACATTTTGCACTGGTTTCGAGGTCATAGAATCTACTGCCGCCGCAAAAGTAAGCGTAATACCAAAACCGACAATTTCAAAGGTCACATACTCCGCAAAAAGCGGCAATTTTCCATACCATGCAGTTGCAGTAAGCGTATTTTGCAAATAGCAAAATACTGCAATATGCATAATGTAAAAAGTATACGAATGCTTTGCAAATCCAGCGATGCATCTTTCAAAAACAGCCAGCGGCCCCGCATAATGCTGTGGATAGCCCCCCGGCAACAGTAGTAGCACACCGCCAATTAAAGCATAAAAAGACGGCAGAATCATCCGATAAACGAACAGTTCCTTTTCTCCGGCCACTCCATAAAGATACATATTTACAATCGTCAAAGCAAAAAACATGATCCATGCGATTGCTTTGGCCATTGTCAATATATTCTCAGGCGCCGTCCTTTTTCCTGTTACTTTTATTTTTGCTACGGTCATTCCAATAAATATCAGGTCAATATTCGCGAGCGCATTTGTGTAGATTGCGGTATACCAGTCAGCACCTGCTACTGACAAGCACACCCGTACCCCCCCCCGATAAAAATTGCCGCAAGAGAAAGGCATTCCGTCGTTTTTATTGGCAGATTTCTAATCAGTAAATACACAGCCGGCATAATCAAATATAATTGCATTGCACTTGATATATACCAGAGATGACCCAATCCGTTAATTCCAGGTGCACCATTGTACGTAAACGTCAGCATTCTAATCAGTACTATTGGATTTTCCCATAAGTACCTTTGACCAGATACAATTTCAAAAAAGCCACAGTAAAGATAGTACAGTGGGGCAATTTTCAAAAATCGGCGTGCGTAAAAGTCCCCCACTTTTCTCAGAGATAACTTTCCGCTTGCATCATATAAATTATATCGATTTATAAAAAAGCCATACCCTATAGAATATCCCGAAAGAAGAAAAAATATCCAAACACCGGCCCACGCAGGAAAGCTCGTCATAACGAGTAATGTCCGCGGAAAAGAATCTGCTCCCGGCACAAAAATTCGTGCATGGAGACAAAACACAAACAACGTTGCAATAACACGCATACAATCTGACGTAAACCGCTCGTTTATCTTTCGTGTGCCCATTTTTTCCTCTTTTACACTCTAATGAATCCTACAAAGTTGATTTACAATATTATAATACGAAATCAGCTTTTTATCAACATTTTTATTTCGTCATCATATTGCCAAAGTCTTGCCAGCATCCTGTGCATCATCTCTTTCAGATTCCCCGATAGCTGGTTCTTCACACCGCACTCCGCGGTAAAGCACAGCCCGATCAGGCCGCCGACAACGGCGGAAAAAAATCGCGGTGCAGCAGTATTCCAGACTTACCGCGGGGTCGATCTCCCCCGCAGCCTGCAGGCGTATGAGCAGCGTGCGCATGATGTCCCGCAGCTCGTCCGCACAGGCGGGCACGGACTCGCACTTTCCCGGCGTGCCCAGCGCCTGGGCAATCATCTTATAATCACCCATCCGGTTGGCAGCAATGTCCTGCAAATAGGCTACCGCCCGCTCCTCCAGCCCGGCCAGCGTGCAGCAGTCGGCAAACAGGACGCGGATGCGTTCGTTTTCCCGGGCAAAGCAGTATTCGGCCAGGCCCTGCAGAATCTCCTCTTTTGAGGAAAAATAGCCGTACACCGTACCTTTTCCAATGCCTGCCGTGTCAGCCAGCTGCTGGATAGTCATAGCGGCGGGGCTGACGCCCCGGGCGACCAGCTGCAGGGCAGCCTCGTAGACGGCAGCCTTGCGGGCTGCATGGTTATCCATTGTCATGGTCGGCCTCCTTTTTCTCCCCGTCGTTTTCCTCCGGCGCACGGGCCGCGCGGCTCAGATCCGGGCGGCGTGGCGCGGATGCAGCCTCGGCGGCGCGGCGGGCGGCGAACTCTGCCGCAAACTCGGCCGCATCGTCGGGCAGGTCGTCCAGACCGTCATCACCGACGTCAATATTGACCGGCGGCCTGCGGTAGAACAGGTCATACAGCACAGGCACGACGAACAGCGTCATCAGCGTGGCGTAGCTCAGACCGCCGATGATGACAATGGCCATGCCGGTGCTCATCTCGCTGGCCATGTCGGTGCCGAACAGCATCGTGACCATCGCCAGCACCGTCGTCAGCGTCGTCATCAGGATCGGGCGCATACGGGTGCGGCCCGTCGCCACAAGGGCGTCGGTGCGCTCCAGCCCGCCGATGCGCAGCTGGTTGGCGTAGTCCACAAACACAATGCCGTTGTTGACAACGACGCCCATCAGGACCAGGAAGCCCATCAGCGAGATCAGCGACAGCTGCTCACCGGCAGCCATCAGGCCGAGCATACCGCCGGTGAAGGCCAGCGGGATCGTGAACAGAACAATGAACGGCGACAGCAGGCTCTGGAACTGCGCCACCATGACAAAATAGACAAAAGCCAATGCCAGTGCAAGCATTTTTGCCATCTGGCTCAGCATCTCGGTGACCTGGGTCGTCTCACCGGCCAGCTCGGCGGTCACGCCGTCGGGCAGGTCCAGTGCGGCCAACTGCGGCTCCAGCTCGCGGGAAAGCAGCGTCGTGTTGTAGCCGTTGGCGGTCTCACTCGTCACGGCCAGCTTGCGGGAGCCGTTCTCGCGGGCAATCGTCGTATAGCCCGCCGTCGTGGTGCGGGTCGCGAACTCACCGAGGGTGTGCGTCTCCTTTACGCTACTGCCGTTCTCATCGGTGGTCGTCGTCTCGAACTCCATATTGAAAATATCGTCCAGCGTCGGCGTGTCGGTCTTATCGACGATGACGACGCTGTAGCTGTCACCGCCCGCCTTCAGCGTCGTGGCGGTGGTGTCCGTCGTCAGCTTGGCGGCGATCTGCTGGTAGACCTGCGCGACGGTCAGACCCATCCGCATAGCCTTGTCCTTGTCAATCGTGATGTTGATCTCGGCGTCGCCGGCGTCCTGGCCGTCGGTGACGTTTTGGATACCGTCGATGCCCTCCATCAGTGCCATGACCTGCTTGCCCGCGGCGGCCAGGTCATTGAGGTCGCTGCCGTAGAGGTCCACCTCGATGCCGGAGCCGGACAGCGCACTCATGTCCATCATGCCATTGGAGTTCACTTCAATTTCGCAGTTTAGATCTGCTGTTTTGCCGTAGATCTCCTGCTCCACGACCTTGGCCTTGGGTGCCTTGTCGCCCAGCAGGACGTAATAGGTAAACGTGGTGTTGTCGGCGGCGGCATTGCTGCCGGCCATGGCGACCATGTTGTTGGAACCGCCCGACATCGCGCCGACGGTGTCGACGCCGTCCACGGTCATGACCGCGTCCATGACGCTGTCCGCCGTGGCGAAGGCGTCCTCCTTAGCCGTATCGTCAGGCACATTGACCGTAATGGTCAGCTGGTTGCTGCTCATGTCGGGGATCATGACGATGCCCATGGTAGCGACGCGCCAGACCGACACCCCCAGCAGCGCAATGGCCAGCGCCAGCGGCACAGCCTTGCGGCGCAGGCAGAAGCGCAGCAGCTTTTCATAGCCGTTCAGCACCTTGTCGAACAGCGGGTGCTTGATGTCCTTCTGCTTTTTCAGCACGGTGGAGCCCGCGCAGGGCACAACGGTCAGCGCCACAACAAGGGACGCCAGCAGACTGAAGGTGATGGTCCAGGCCATGTCGCTGAGAAGCTCGCGCACCATGCCGGTGGTGAACACCAGCGGCAGAAAAACGCAGATCGTCGTCAGGGTGGAGGACACGATGGACCCGGCCACCTGACGCGCGCCCTGCACCGATGCGCGGGCGGCGGGCACGCCGCGGCCCCGCAGACGGTAGATGTTTTCAATGACGACAACCGAGTTGTCGACCAGCATGCCGACGCCCAGCGCCAGGCCGGACAGCGACAGGATATTGAAGGTAATGCCGGTGAAATACATCAGCACAATGGCAAACAGCACGCTCAACGGCATACTGATGGCCACGACGATGGTCGGGCGCAGGTCCTTTAAGAACAGCGCCAGCACGATGATGGCCAGCGCTGCGCCCTCGATCAGGTTGGACAGCACGCTGTTGACGATGAGCTTGATATAGTCGCCCTGGTCCATGATGGGCGTCAGGTGCAGGCCCTCGTTTTCGGCCATCATCGTTTCCATCGCCGCGCTGCTGGCGTTGGAGACCGTCGAGGTGGACGACGTCGAGCTCTTGTACAGCGACAGCAGCACGGCGCGGTTCTTGTCCACCTTGGCGTAGGCGTCGTCGGCGTTGTCGGTCATTTCGACCTCGGCCACATCGGACAGGCGCACGTCGCCGATGCCGTCGATATTGCAGAGCACCATGCTTTTCAGCTCGTCCGCGTCGGCAAAGGCATCACCGACCTTGACGATGTAGCGGTTGTCGTCGCCGTCGCCGCCCTCGATATAGCCCGCGGGCATCGAGAAGTTCTGCGCATAAATGAGCTGCTGCAGCGTCGTCATGTTCAGCAGCTGGTTCAGATTCGCGCTTTTCAGCGCCTCCTCGCGGGCGGACTCGTATTCCTCCTGTGCGGCCTCGAGCTGGGTCTTGCCGGCCTCGAGCTGGGTCTTGCCGCTGGAGACCCGGAACTCGCCCAGCTGCAGCTGGGCCTCGGTGCCGCTCAGCAGCAGCTGGACGGCCATATCGGCCATGGCGGGGTCTACCGCCTCGTCGCCAAGGCTTGCCAGCATTTTTTGCAGCTTGTCGCGCTGTTCGTTCAGCTGGGCCAGCATTTCCTGCGCTTTGGTCAGCTGGTCGCGCAGGGCGGCGGCGGTGTCGTTCAGCGTCTGCTGCAGCGGCTGCATACCGTCGTTCAGCGCAGTCTCGGCCTCCTGCCGCGCAGTCAGCAGCGTCGTGGCGTTCTGCAGGGCGACCTTCGTCGTGGAGAGCGTTGACAGATTGCCGCTCAGCTCGCTGACGCGGGCACGGCGGGCGGCGTTGCCGTCGATGACGGCCTGGTCCTGCGCCTGCTCGGCGCGCTTGGCGTCGATCTGCGCCTGTAAATCGGCCCGTTCGGTCTCGTCCTCGGTGTTGTTGAGGGTGTCCTGCAGCGACGCGATCTCCACCTCCAACGCCTGAATGCGGGCGCTCATGGCCGCATACTGGGCATCTAAGTAGGCCGCAGTCTGCTCCACCGTCATGTTCTGCTCCAACAGCCCCTCGTCTGCGGCGCACTGGCGGATGGCCGCATCCGCGCGGTCGATCGAGTTGATCATCGCGCCCATCTTGTTCAGGTCGCTCTTGGCTTCGGCCAGATTGGCCGGGAGCGCGTCGGCGTTATACTGCGGGTCGTAGGCGGCCAGCACCGTCTTGCAGCTGGCAAACAGTGCATCGTCGATGGGCAGCGTGATCTCGGGCAGGGTCGTGCTTGTATTTTTGGCGTCCTCCAGCTTGCGGTTTGCCTCGTCCAGGTCGGTCTGCAGGCTGGCGATCTTCTTTTCCAGCTCGGGGATCTGCTTGTCCAGCTCGGTGATGGCGTCCCGCAGCTGGGTCGTCACGTCGGCCTTCTGGCTGTTCAGCTGGGCCTTGCCTGCGTCCAGCTGGGCCTGGGCAGCGTCCAGTTCCTTCATGCCATCGTTGATTTTTTCTTGTTGGCATCCAGCTCTTTTTGGCATCGGCCAGGCGGTCACTGACCTTGACCAGCAGCTTGTCGTTGACAGCGTCGATCTTTTCCTGGTCGAGCGTGATCTGCACCGACTTTTCCACCAGGCCCGTCGTGGACACGCTGGCCACGCCGTCCACGCGCTCGAGCTGGGGCAGCACGTTTTCGCTGACATAGTCGGACAGCTCGTAAATATCCATGCCGTCGTAGTCCACGGCAATGTACTGCGTCGCCATCATGTCCGGGCTGATCTCCATCAGCGTCGGCGTGGACGCCATGTCGGGCAGCGCGTCGCCGAGCTGGTTCACGGCGGTGCTGGCCTTGACCATGGCGCTGTCCATGTCGGTGTCGTCCTGGTATTCCAGAAAGAGCAGGCTGTAGTTCTCATTGCTCTGGCTCGTCACGTTCTTGACGCCGTTCAGCGTCGAAAGTGCATTTTCCAGCGGCTTGGTCACGTCGGCCTCGACCTGCTCGGGGCTGGCGCCGGGGTAAGTCGTGATGACCATCAGGTAGGGCAGGTTCATGGCGGGCAGCAGGTCCGTCTGGATGCCGGTCAGGCTGACAAAGCCCAGCACCAGCACCAGAATGACCGCCACCAGAATGGTAAATGGCTTTTTAACGCTGTATTTCGGCATGGAAGTGTTCCCTTTCTTTTCCGACCGACCGGTCGGTCGGATTTATTATAGCACCCTGCCCGCCGGTTGTAAAGGGCTGCGCGTCCAGCGCGCCATGGAGCTGCTAAGGGCATCGGCATCCGCCCGATGGCCTGCGGCCAGGCGCTGACGCTGATTGCTCTGTGCGAAGCCCTGCACTGAAATTTGCATCCTAAGGCAACAAAAGCTCGTTGAAACTTATCGTTTCAACGAGCTTTTGTCGGTTTTGTGGTGTTGTGTGCCAAGGTTCAGAACGGATTTTGTCCCATGCGTACACGGGAAGTAAATCACCATCTGCACGCCGCCGTTGATGACGGTGATGCGCACGAACGCCGCCAGAAACAGCGTGATGGCAAGCGCCGCAAAATAGCCCATACCTCCCATAGCTCGCCTCATGCTTGCGCGGGCACAGTCAGTTCCTCGCTGTATTCGCCGTCGGAAGCAGCAATCGTCATGGCGTCGCCGTCCCCCATGCGGACGATGGCAAGAGCCTCGCCGTAGTAGGTATCGGTTTCGCTGTCCAGATAGCTGTGCTTGTTGAAGGGGCAGGCACTGCCCAGCCCCACCAACGTGCCGCCGCGCACCTGTACCTGAATATTGCCGCGCACCAGCGGCTTGGTGATGCCGTTTTCATCGGTGTAGCGCAGACGGATGTAGCACAGATGCCCCGGTTTTACAGTAGGTTCTTCCGCGTCCAGCGTCAGGCGGGTCGTGCCGCCGGCACTTTGCAGCTTGCAGCGACCAATTTCGTGATCGGCAGCGTCATAGCTGACGGCTTCCAGCGTGCCGCTCTCGTAGGGAATGCTGAATTTTGCAAGACAGTCGTTTTTCAGCGTTTTACTGCCCACCGTGTGACCATTCAGCACCAGCTCCACACGGGCGGCGCGGGCGTAGACCTCCACGTTGGCCTTGCACCCCTCGCAGCCGGTCCAGCTCCAGCTGGGCATGGCATTTGTCATCTTCCACGCACTGGGGCTGTGGCGGTCTCCGGTATGGTTGACCGGGCAGACGGCGATATAGGGGCCGTTGTCGGCCTCCAGCGCCACGCGGGTATAGAGGGCTTCGCCCAGCGGCTTGCCGGTCAGGTCGATGCGCCCCGAACCCGCCGACACCCAGCCCGGACCGCCGTCGAACGTTTCGGCATAGTCGGCGTACTCCCATGAGCCGACCATGACTTCGCCCAGGTAGTCCATGCCCGCCCAGACAAAGTCGCCCACTAAGCGGGGCTCCTGTTTGGCCAGCTCGCGGAATTTATAAGCATCGTTGCAGAAGGTCTCGCTGCCCAAAATCAACCGCTGCGGGTACTTTTTCAGGTCGTGCTTATAGCGGTAGATGCCGTAGTTGTAGCCCGCAATGTCCATGTTGGCAAAGGCGTCACGGGTCTTGACGTCGCAGCCGTGCAGGGTCGCGCCGCGCTTCATGAACTCATCGCCCAGCAGCCCCGCCAGATTGTTGAAGAACTGACTGCCGACCGCCTTTTTCTTGGCGGCCTTCTCGCCGCGCTGTTTGGCTTTTTCGGCGCGTTCGGCTTCTTTTTTTGCCTTTTCGTCGCTGTACACGCCGAAGCCGATGGAGCTTAAAAAGTTGAAGAAGATGTTCACACCGCAAGTTACGGGGCGGGAATCGTCCAGCCCGTGCAGGAAGTCGGTCATCTCCTTGGTCAGGGCGATACCGCGCTTTTGGGCAGTCTCGCTGACCTCGTTGCCGGTGGAGTAGAGCACCACGCAGGGGTGGTTGTAGTCTTTTTCCACCATGTCGGTCAGATCCTGATGCCACCAGTCGTTGAAATAATCCACGTAGTCATGCTCGGTTTTGTGGATGTACCAATGGTCGATGTACTCGTCCATGACAAGCATGCCCTGCCGGTCACACTCTGCCAGCAGCGCCTTGGAGCAGGGGTTGTGCGCTGAGCGAATGGCGTTGTAGCCGTTCTCCTTCAGCAGGCGTACCTTGCGCGCCACGGCGTCGGGGTCACAAACTGCGCCCAACAGACCATTATCGTGGTGGATGCACGCGCCCTGGATGATGTACCGCTTGCCGTTGAGCAGGAAGCCGTCCATACCCCACTCGACCTTGCGGACACCGAACGTCTCGGTCACCTCATCATCGGCAAAGCTGACGCGGCAGGTGTACAGGTTTGGCGTTTCAGGTGTCCAAAGGCGGGCGTTATCAAGGGTCAGGGTAAATACGGCCTCGCCGTCGCTCTCCTGCTGCACGGCGGGCAGGTCGTCCACCGTCAGGCGTACCGTGCCGGGGGCGGTGGTCTTTACGCGCACCTCCACGACGGCGGGGTCAAGCGACAGGGTGCGGATTCTAACGCCGTTCAGCGCGATATGCGCGCCCCCTGCCGTCCAAAGCTGCACCGGGCGGTAGATGCCCGCACCGGAATACCACCGGCTGTTGGGTTGGTCGGCGTTGCGGGCAATGACACGCAGCTCGTTCTCCCCTGCGTGCAGATACGGCGCACAATCAACATAAAAGTTGGTGTAGCCGTAGGGGCGGAACGCTGCCTTTTGACCGTTGAGCCAGACCTCGGCATTATGGTAGACGCCCTCAAACTCCAGAATGTGGGTGTCTGCCAGCTCGTTTTCCGGCACGGTCAGGGTGCGCCGGTATTCGTAGTCATATCCCTCGTACCAGCCGGTGTTGGTGCCGCCCGCGCTCAGGGCGGTGCGGGGTTCAGCCAGCATGGCATCATGGGGCAGGGTCACCGTTTTGCCGGGTGCGGTATCGCCCAGATGGCGGCACGTCCAGCCGGTGAGAAGGGATGTTGCTTTCATACAAGATCCTCGCTTTCAAGGTTATCCATAGCAAAAAACGCAGGAGACTTTCCTTTTCTGTTGTCTGCACTATATCACAATGTACAGCAAAAAGGGGATTCACTACGTGAACAGTCGTTTTTCCCGCGCAAGCCGCCTGCGGCATTGGCGAAATAGACAATCGTATCATGCGCTTTATGTGCAGGTTGCTTAAAGCAAAAAACAGCCCACCAAAATGGGCTGTCCGGGTTATTTCTGCTTGATGGGAAACAGCACCTTTAATGTGAACTGGTTCTCCTGGGTGGTGATCTCTGCCGTGCCGCCGTATTTTTCGGCGGTGTCGTAGATGCTCTTTAATCCATAGCCGTGGTAGCGGGCGTCGGTCTTAGTGGTCTTGGGCAGCGTGCCGTCCGCGCGGAAAGCACCGTCGTAGGTGTTTTCGACCCGGATCCACACAAAGCTCTTTTTCCGTGCCACCACCAAATGGATCAGCCGCTGCTCGCTGTCGGGCAGCTTTTCTACACTCTCGATGGCGTTGTCCAGCGCATTGCCGAACAGCGAACACAGGTCCATCGTATCCATAAAATCCAGCGCCGCACCGTCTGCCACGCAGGTCAGCGTGATGCCGTGCTGCTGGCAGTACAGGCTTTTGCTGGTCAGGATCGTGTCCAGCACCTCGTTGCCGGTCTTGTTCTGCGCCTCATAGCTGCGGATCTCCTGCTCCATCGCGTCGAGGTAGTGGGCCTTTTCCTCTGAGGTCTCGCTGCGCAGCACGGCGATCTGGTGCTTGAGGTCATGATATTTTTTATTGATAAGGTCAATGCTGTCCTGCGCCGAGCGGTACTGTGCGTACTGCGCCTGCAAGACGTTCTGCAAAGCGTCGCGCTCCTTTTTGCGGCGGTACTCCACCAGCTGCATGTGGTGCGCAAACAAAATTGCCATGCCGCCCAGGTCTACCAGCGTGCGGATGTTGTAAATTTCCGCCGTCATCTTGCCGGAAAACGGCGTGTCCGGGCTTACATAGCTTAAATTGCTTGCCGCATAGACCGCCATACCGATGAACAGTGTGCTGAGAAATTCCTTTTTGTGGACGTGCAGAGGCGAGGCGATATCGTTATAATTGCGTTCCAGCGCGAACACCGCGCCATACACTGCGGCATAAACGACCGCCAGAATGCCCACGCGCACACCAACGCCCGGCGTGCCATGCTGCCCGACCATATAGTAGTAGAGCTGCCATTCCAGCGAGGCGGCCAGTTCCCCCAAAATAAACGCGCGGACGCAGTAATACCCCGCGCTCCGGGCGGGCACGTCGGCCTGCATTCGGATGTACAGATACATGATCAAGATGGATACCGCAATGCAGGGCAGAAACCAGAATTGCGGCACCTGCTCCGTTGCCTGCATAAAGACGCCGAGCAGCAGCAAAAACACTGCGTGGATCGTATACCGCCGCCAGCCTGCTGTACGCTTGGGCAGGAAGAACAAATATAAAAGGCAGGCCAGCCAGTCCGCCAGCGCGGTATACAGGCGGGGAATGTTGCCCAGAACTTCCGTTTCCATCAGATGGTTTCCCCCATGTAGTGGTTGAGCGCCGCCAAAAATGCCTTGCGCTTGGCGCGGCTGATCTGTACCCGATCACCGTTGACGATGGCGTCCTCGTCCTGGATGCCGTCAACGTGCTCCAAATTGACAAGGTACGCCTTGCTGCTGCGGAAGAAATTCTCCGGCGGCAGCTTCTGCTCCACATCGCGCATGGAGCCGGTGGAATGCACCTCGCCCTGCTTGGTGTGGAACAGCAGGTCGTGGTCGCAAATTTCTACATAATAAATGTCGGAGACATCGAGCTTCTGCACACCGCCCGCGCAGGGCACCGTGAGGAAATGCTTCTGGCGGCGCCCCAGCAGCTCCCGCACATGGTTCATCCGCTGGCAGAAAGCGTAATAACTCAGCGGCTTTAAGATATAGTCCAGCGCCTGCACCGCGTACCCCTTGATGGCATACTGCGGCGAGTTGGTGATGAAGATGATAAGCACCTCCGGGTCGGCGCGGCGGATCTCCTCGGCTGCTGACATACCATCCAGGAAGGTCATCTCGATGTCCATCAAAATCAGGTCATAGCCGCCCTTATAGCCCAGCGCGATCTCGTCACCATCTGAAAAATGCGTAATTTGAAAATGGCAGTTTTTCTCCTGCTGGTATTTTTCCAGATACGAGTCCAGCACTGCCCGATCCTGCGCACTGTCCTCGACTACTGCGATGTAGTTCACGAAAATTCTCCTTTTGAGAGCAAATGAATGCGTTTATGTGCCGACTGCTATGCCGCTTGCCTTTCCTGGCTATAGGCTCTATCTGATAAGTATTATACAGATTCTTTTCCGAATTTTCAATAAATCATGGTTCTGCTTATCCGCCTTGATTACCCACAAACGCATTTCCGGGGTGTCCCATCGAGGAATGCGGACACCCGTCTCACAGGGTTTTCACGCAGGAAAAGCCCCGGCCTTTTCTGGCCGAGGCTTGATGGTTGCGGAGCAGAATGTGATCTGTTCGTTTCCGCTGACAGGGAAGGCAATCCGCTTAGGGTTCCACCCGCACCGTCAGGCGGGAGGCGTGCAGCCCACCGTGGTATACCCGGTTATGGGCCACCACGGTCCGGGCGGAAGCAAAACCTTCCCGGGTGTTGCTGTTGGGGAAGATGAAATTCTTGGCGCTGGAGGTGACAGTCACCCGGATGCGGTGGCCTTTCCGGAAGCAATTGGACAACTTGGTGGTGCGGATCTTCAGGCAGACGATCTCGCCTTCCTGCAAAAACTCCGACTGGGCAAAGCCATTACGGTATCGGGCGCTGAGCAGGCCATCCGCCAGCTTGATGGACCGGCCGTTCTCATCCACGTCGGTAACACGCACCACAAAGTCGGTATCCGGCGCGTCAGAAGAAATATACAACTCCGCCGTCATATCACCGGTCAGGACCAGGTCTTCCTTCAGCACAGGGGAGGTGTAGCACAGCAGGTCCTGACGCAGTTCCTCCCGGGTGTAGTCCTCCGGCACTTCGATCTCGTTCTCCGACATATCGATGATGTGCTGGGACGGATTTTCGGGGTCATAGGCGTAACCGTCGCAGTTTTCCCGCTCCGGCTTGGCAAAAGTCAGCCGCCCGTCCCCGGCAGAGGTGTTGGCATGGCCGTCACTATCCAGATACAGGTGGGTGACCCGGGTCTCGGGCACTGGCCAGTTTTCGGCGGTCTTCCATACCTCCTGGCCCAGGGTGTAGTATTCTACCGGGGCAGTCTGGTCGATGCCGTTGTCCACTTCCTTGAGGTGATGCTCAAACCAGCGGAAATACAGCCAGTCCAGATCAAAGCGCAGCGCCTGGCTGCCGAAGGATACCCCGTGCATGTCGTACTTACTGTTGCCGCTGTGCTGCCAGGGTCCCAGAATGACCTTGCGCATGCCCCGAGGGAAGTCATGGACCAGTTCCAGGGCTTCGGTGGTACCCATGCCGTTGTCGTCAAACCAGCCGGACTGAATCAGCGCCGGGATCTGCGCCCTGACGGAGCGTTCCTGCCAGTTGGACATACGCCAGAAATCGTTGTAGTCACTGGGTTCCAGCCACCGTGTGATGAAGGGCACATCGTACCCCAGAGCCTTTTTCGGCAGGTCGGTCAGGGGGCGGATGTTCAGCACTTTCTCCCAGTCATCGCGTTCCATCAGCTCAGGGTGGAAGGTTTTCTGAGACACCGCAAAGGCCCAGGCCAGCATGCCCGAGGTGAAAGACCCACCCCGGCGGGGCAGATCCACAAAGGCGCTGCCCGCGCAGACTACGCTGATCAGAGCTTTCAGGTGGGGGTTGCCGCTGGCAGCGGCTGCCCACTGTACATAACCCAGGTAGGACCCGCCCACCATACCGATGCGTCCGCTGCACCATGGCTGGGCGGCGATCCAGTTCAGAGTGTCGTCGCCGTCCTCCACCTCGTGGTAGTTGGGCAGCCATTCGCCTTCACTGGCGTTTCTGCCGCGCACATCCTGTACTACCACCGCGTAGCCGCGCTGGACGTAACGGTAGTATATCTCACAGCCGTCCTCTTTGCCGTAGGGGGTGCGTACCAGCACTGCGGGCACCGGGGTACTGCAGTTTTTTAGGCAGGTATACGTTGGTGGAAAGATGTACCCCGTCCCGCATGGGCACCGGGAAGGTCTGCGCATGTTCTACCGGGAACAGCTGTTCCTCCGGCCAGGTCGAGCGCCACAGGCGCAGGATGGTCTCCTCCTCGGCACCGGGTTCCACCAGCACCGTGACCATCTCCCGGGCAGGGCAGGTGACGGCGATCAGCCGCCCTTCCTTCATCTGTTTGTTGTTGGGGAATTTTACATCCCGCTGCAGGTAGCTGCAGCCGTCTTCGCTGGTGTAACGCTCACCGCACAGGGAAACTTCCCCGGTGCCATGCAGCCCCGACTCGTAATGGGACAGGTTCTGCCCCAAGGCGGCAAAGTCCATCTTCACAAAGAAACGGTAAAAATCCCGGTCCTGTTCAGTCAGGTCCTGCCAGTCCAGCAGCGCGCCGGTATGCACGTCCAGTTTCCGGATCTGGGGTGTGCCGTCGCCCAGCCGCAGTCTGCCGTACAGGATGCCTGAAACATATAAGTCAAAATTACGCATTTCCGTTTCTCCCGTTTTCCGTTTAGGTGCCGATGAAAGCACGGATGGCATAGGCTACACCGATGCCCACATAGTTGCCCAGGGCACCGGCCAGTACGCCCATGAGCAAGCCGATGTTGATAAGGGTCTTCCACTGGGCGCTGGAGGCGATGAGGGCGGCGGTGGGGCCATCCGAGATACAGCCTACGATGGACAGCAGCACATACTCAAAACGGACTTTCAGCAGCCGGGTGATGAGCAGGTGCAGCAGAATGGAACAGGCGATGACACAGAAGCAGAACAGGGTGATGTAGAAGGTGGATCCGAAGAACTGCTTCAGGTCCACCGCAAAGCCGATGGTCACCAGGAACAGCACCGCTACGAAAAGGCCCAGGTCAAAATTGCCGCGCAGCTTGCGGACGGCCGGCACCTGTGCCAGGATGATGGAGAAGGTGGTGATGAGCAGGATGCGGCCTGCACTGCGGAACCCTTCTCCGAATACCACCGAGGAGATGCTGGTGGCAGCCCACACGGTGCCAAAGCCGATGGCCAGCAAACAGGCGATTTCCTGGATGGACCATTCCTTGGAGGCCATCAGTTCCTCGTGGTTGCCATCCCCCAGCAGCTCCGACTCGCTCATATCATAGGGCCACAGCTTTTTCAGCCATTTGGAACTCTTGTACAGGGCGGGGGTAGCAAACATCAGGATCAGCGTGGGGATGCCCACCACATAGTCGGCGGCATTGGCCGAGGCGATGGTGTTCTTGCTGGCCTCCAGGCCTACAGCGATGGCGGTCAGGTTGGAACTGCCGCCGGTGTAGGTGCCCACGAACATACCGGCCACCTTCCAGCCCTCGTCGATTTTGTTGGCGAACAGTACGCCGAACACCAAAGCTGCCACGCAGACGCTGAATATGGCCGAGGCCAACGCAATGACCGGTTCCTTGGATAATTTGCGCATCTGTTTCAGGTCCAGGCTCAGCAGGCAGATGGAAACGGACAACGGCACACAGTAGCCGCTGATGGCATCATAGGTAGGGCTGGAGGTAGGCACGATCCGCAGGTTGGACAGCACGATGCCCATGACGATAACCGTCAGGGCCGGGCCCAGCGTTTTGAACACCTTGAACCGCTGCAGCCAGAATCCCAGTGCAACCGTGGCGACCATGATGAACAGGAGCGCGCCTTCGGAGGAAAAAATCGTATTCGCCATAATATACCTCTCTGCGGGGTCCCGCTTAAAAATCAATATCAATGCCAAGGCCCGGCTTGTCGGACAGGGTGTAGACGCCGCCATTCACGGCAAAACCTCCGGGCATACCCATCTCGGGGTCCACGGCGTACATAAAGCTGTCGCAGTCCGCCTCGGTGATGTTCTGCTTGGCGGCAACCAGACTCACACCGGCAGCAATGGCCACCTTGGTCTCCAGCATGCAGCCCACCATGCACTGTACATGGTTTGCCTCGGCAATGGCGTTGATCTTTTCCGCCGGGTACAGGCCGCCGCACTTCATCAGTTTGATGTTGATAATGTCTGCAGCATCGATCTTGCAGGCCTTTGCTGCGTCGATGGGGGTGTGGATCGACTCATCCAGCATGACCTTCAAGTCCACCTTGGAACGCACAAAGCGCATACCGTCCAGATCCCAGCTGGGCAGGCACTGTTCCACCGCTTCCACGCCCAGCTCTTCAAAGGCTTTCAGGGTGCGCACCGCATCGCTGACCGTGTAACCCTGGTTGGCGTCCACACGCAGGCGGATGTTGGGGCCCACCGCCTGACGGATCAGGGTCAATGCCTGGATATCCTCTCTCGGGTTGATGCCGGCCTTGATCTTCAGAATGGTGAAGCCATCCTTTTCCACCCGTTCCCGGGCTTCGGCGGCCATGGCTTCCGGTGTGTCAATGCCCACCGTCATGTCAGTGACGATCTGGTTCACGCTGCCGCCCAGCACCTTGTACAGAGGCTGACCCATCAGTTTGCCCTTGATGTCGTACAGGGCAATATCCACCGCGGCCTTTGCCGAGGTGTTGCCTGACAGCAGGCGGTCCATCATCCTGTGGATGCCCTCAACATCGAGCGGATCCATGCCGATCAATCCGGTGCGGAACAGTTTCAGCGCTTCCAGAACGGTGGCTGCGCTCTCGCCAGTCACCGGTTCAAAGGGCGCGGCCTCACCGATGCCCCACAGACCTTCGTCGGTGGAGATCTTCACCAGCACATTCAGCGAATGATCCTGTACCGCAAAAGCAATACGGAAGGGCTTTTTCATGGGGATACGGATGGTTTCTACCTTTACGTCTGTGATTTTCATAGGGTTCCTCCTGCACAATAATTTTTATAAAATTTACAATTTTTTATAAATTTTACTATTTCTAAAATTTTTGTCAAGAGCTTTTCTGTTTTTTTCACATTTTTCAGAGCATTTTATAGGATAAGCAAGAAATTATCTGATTTTCTTTAATATAAATTTTATAAATATCGAATTTTTTCTTGCTTATTTACGTACAGGGCATTTTGTGATATACTGTAAATAAATTTTTTTGCGAAAAAGCGGGAGGTCTTATGCTGGGCGAACATGTTCGAAATATGCGGAAAAAGCGGGGAATCACCCTCAAGGAACTGGCCGAAAAGACTGGTTTGTCCATCGGGTATATCTCCCAAATCGAGCGCGATCTCACCGACCCGTCCCTGTCCACCCTGCGCAAACTCAGCGCCGCTCTGGACATCCCCACCTATCTGTTTATGGGAGGTGAGAGCAGCACCGGCCTGACAACCCGTCAGGCGGATATGATGATCCTCTCCCAGCCCAATTCCAATGTACGGTATCATCTGCTTACGCCCATGCCCAACGGAAATTTTGTACCTCAGTCGTTGGTCATACGCTTTGAGCTGGAACCCCACTGCAAGGACGGCGACCTGCCGGTGATCCATCCCAGTGAGGAAATCCTGCTGCTGGAACAGGGGCAGCTGGATGTACTGGTGGAGTCCGAGACCACCCGCCTGAACGCCGGAGACACCACTGTGGTGCAGTCCAACCTGCCCCACATCGTTTCCAACCCCGGGGATACCACAGCGGTGGGGCTGGCTGTGTTCACCCCTGCCATTTGGTTCCCCAACAACCGGCGCAGTTTTAACCGCGGTGGCGAAACCTGAATCTTCGCATAGGAATACCAAAAAGAAGTACAGCCATTGCCTGTACTGCACTTTGCCGTTTTAGGGTCAAAGTTACCAGAATGTTACCACTTTTGCCATAAGGTAGAAAAAAGCTCGTTGGAACTTGTCGTTTCAACGAGCTTTCACCTTTTACTGCCCGGCCAGCGCGATCTGCTCGCGGGTGATGGGCAGCTCATAGAACCGCTTGTGGGTGGCGTGGTAGATGGCATCGGCCACGGCGGGCAGCGGGGTGTTGATGACCACCTCGCCGATGCTCTTGGCACCGAAGGGGCCGGTGCCCTCGTAGCTGCTCTCAAATACGACATGGATATGCCCGATGTCGTTGCGCGCCGGGATCTTGTACTGCATCAGCGAGTTTTCCTGCGGCATGCCGCGGTCATCGTAGGTGACATTCTCGGTCAGCGCCATACCGATGCCCTGCAGGATGCCGCCCTCGGCCTGCACCCGCGCAAGGTTCGGGTTGACCGGTGTGCCGCAGTCAACGGCCGCCTCATAGCGGATGACCTGCGCCTCGCCGGTTTCCAGATCGACCTCGACCTCGGCCGCGCCCACCATGAACGGCGGGGGCGAGATTTCCGAGCTGTGGGTCACAACTGCCTCCAGCGCCGTATTGCTGCCGCACTGGGAGGCTGCGGCGATCTGCGCCAGCGTGGCGCGCTGCGTGCCGTCCTCGCTTGTCACGGCATCGCCCGCAAAGACGACCACGCGCTCATCAAGGCCCAGCAGCCCCGCGCCGACCTGACAGATCTTCTGCTTGAGCTGCTCGGCGCACTGCTCAACCGCCTTGCCGGTGACATAGGTCGTGCTGGATGCGTAGGAGCCGGAATCGTAGGGCGAGGAATCGGTGTCCGCGCCGAGGACCGTCACATTGTCGAGCGGGCAGTCCAGCACCTCGGCGGCGATCTGCGCCAGAATCGTGTCGCAGCCGGTGCCCATGTCGGCTGCACCGATCGAGAGGGTATAGAACCCGTCATCGTTGATCTTCAGGCTGGCGCTGCCCACATCCACACTCGTAATGCCGGAGCCCTGCATCGCCATGCCCATGCCCACGGCGCGCACCTTGCCGTTACCCATGTCGCGCACGGGGTATTTTTCGTCCCAGCCGATGTTGTCATGCACGGCCTGCAGGCAGCGGTCCAGCGCGCAGCTGGTGTTGACCTGCCCGTAGTAGGCGGGCATCACATCGCCCTCATGGATGATGTTGCGCTGGCGGATCACAAACGGGTCGATGCCCAGCTTGTCGGCCAGCTCATTGACGGCGGACTCCACCGCAAACAGGCCCTGGGTCGCACCGTAGCCGCGGTAAGCGCCCGAGGACATGTGGTTCGTGTAGACGACATCGCTGACAAAGCGGAATGCCTCGGCCTTGCCGTAGAGCGGGATGGATTTGTGGCCGGACAGGCCCACCGTTGTAGGCCCATGCTCGCCGTAAGCACCGGTGTTGGACAGGGTGTAGAGGTCGATGCCCCTGACGATGCCGTCCTTTGTCGCACCAAGGCGGACATGCAGCTCCATCTCATGGCGCGGGCTGGAGGCGATCTGGCTCTCGTACCGGCTGAAGATGATCTTGCTGGGCTTTTTGGTTTTCCATGTCACAAAGGCGGGGTAGACCTCGCAGACCGAGGTCTGCTTGGCGCCGAAGCCGCCGCCGATGCGGGGCTTGGCCACCCGGATCATCGACTTGGGGATGTGCAGCGCATTGGCCAGGATCCGGCGGCAGTGGAAAACGATCTGGGTCGAGCTGAGGACATTCAGCCGCCCGTAGGCATCTATGCTGCAGTAGGTGCGGAAGGTCTCCATCATGGCCTGCTGGCAGGCGCGGGTGTGGTATGTATGGTCGATGACGACATCACACCCCGCCAGCACCGCCTCAATATCGCCTGCCCCGCTCTCATCGTGGGCGCACAGGTTGCGCTTGTTGTCGGCCCCGACCGGTGCCAGCGACTCCCAGTTTTCCTCCGGGTGGACAAGGACGGGGTTGTCCAGTGCCGTGTGGTAGTCCAGCACGGCGGGCAGGACCTCATACCTGACCTTGATGAGCTTCATCGCCTTATCGACGCATTTTTCATCCTTGCCGGCCAAAATGGCGACAACATCCCCCGCAAAGCGGACATGGCGGTCGATGACAAGCCGGTCATAGGGGCTCGGCTCGGGGTAGGTCTGGCCCGCCTGGGTGTAGCGGCGGCCTGCTGGCTCGCCATCCTCCTCGTGTAGATTGCCTCGATGCCCGGCACCAGCAGGGCGCGGCTCGTGTCGATCTCCTGCACGATGGCGTTGGCATGGGGGGAGCGCAGCAGCTTTACGATCAGGCAGTCCTGCGGGATGACATCATCCATGTAGACGGGCTGGCCGGTCACAAGCTGCATGGCGTCCTTTTTGCGCATGGGCTGGTTCACGGTTTTCATTGGGCAGCCTCCTTCCCCTTTTTCCACGCTAAATAGTTCAAAATGCCCCGCAGCTGGCCCTCATAGCCGGAGCAGCGGCATAGGTTTCCGGCCAGATACTCCTTGATTTCATCCTCGCCGGGGTCGGGGTTTTCCCGGAAAAGCGCCAGCGCGTTCATAATAAAGCCCGGGTTGCAGAAGCCGCACTGCTCCGCACCCTGATCGGCGATAAAGGCGCCGAACTCGGCAGCCTCCTCCTGCAGCCCCTCCAGCGTGGTGACGCTGCGGCCGTTGACCCGCGCCGCCAGCACCGAGCAGGACAGCACCGGCTTTTCATCGAGAAAGACCGTGCAAAGGCCGCAGTTGGCGGTCTCGCAGCCGCGCTTGACGCTCTTGCAGCCGAGGCTGCGCACAAGGTCCAGCAGCACGGTGTCAGCCGCGATTTCGGCGGTGACTTTTTTATGATTTAAGGTAAATGTGATCTGCATGGTATACCTCCGTCAATTTTCCAGCGCGGCCACGGCACGCCGGACCAGCACGCCGGTCAGGTGGGTGCGGTACTCGGCACTGCCGCGCAGGTTGCTGCCGGTCTTGACGGCTGCCTGCACGGCGGCGGGCATCTGCGCCGGGTCGCAGTCCGGCGTGACAAGCACGGCCTTCATCGGGCGCGCGCCGATGGCAAAGCGGTACTGCCCCTGTGCCGTGCGGGCGGCTGCACAGGTCAGGATCGGGAAATCGGTCCGGGTCGCGCGCACCGACTGGTACTGCACCTTCAGCCCCGGCGTCTTGCGCAGGCAGATGCGGGTCAGAATATCGCGGTCATAGGGCATCGCGGCAAACTGCGCCAGCGGCATCCGGCCCGCCCTGTACAGCTCGACCTCGCAGTCCAGCGCCAAAAACAGCGTCAGCACATCGGAAAAGCCGAACCGGCCATAGATGCTGCCGCCCACCGTGGCGCAGTTGCGGAACTGCACGCCGACAATGTGGCGCACAGCCTCCCGCACAGCCCCCGCGGTGTAAGCGTTCAGGGCGGCGTTCGTTTCCAGATCGCGCAGCGTTGCCATAGCGCCGATGAGGATCTCGGTGTCAGTCTCCTCGATCGTATCCAGCCCCAAGGCCGACAGGTCGATGGCCGTGCCGACATTGATCTTTTCCATCTTGAGCCAGAGCATACCGCCCAGCACGCGGTTGGGCTTTTTCTGGTTCAGCTGCCATGCCTCCTCCAGCGTGGCGGGGCGGGCATATTCGCGTATCGTCATCATGGGTCAATCTCCGTTTTTTCTGTTTTGGACGAAAAAATCATACTTTTCGTGGATAGGTACTTTTATTCTACCATAAAATCTGGTATAATGCCGTTGTTGTTTTAAAAATATAACGATATTTTTTATTGTATGAGGGAAGAAGATCCATGAAAATGGCCAAAATGACCGCCCTGCTGCTGGCCGCCGCCATGGCGCTGACCGCCTGCGGCAGCACCGCCGCCGTAAGCAGCGAGGCCGCCTCCGCCGTTGCGCCCAAGGTCACCGCCAGCCCCGAGGAGGCTGCCGTTGCACCCGCTGCCGCCGAGACCGCCGTCACCTACCCGCTGACCGTCACCGACCAGCTGGGCCGCGAGGTCACCATCGAGACCGAGCCCAAGACGCTGGCCAGCGGCTACTACATCTCCACCAGCCTGCTCATTGCCCTCGGCGTGCAGGACGAGCTGGTCGGCGTCGAGGCCAAGGCCGACAAGCGCACGATCTACAGCCTCTCCGCCCCCGAGCTGCAGAGCCTGCCCAGCATCGGCACCGCCAAGGAGTTTGACCTTGAGGGCTGCGCCGCGCTGACCCCCGACCTTGTCATCGTGCCCGCCAAGCTGAAGGATTCCATCCCCCAGATGGAGGAACTGGGCCTGACCGTGCTGGCCGTCAAGCCGGAGGATCAGGACAAGCTGTACGGTGCCATCGACCTGCTGGCCCAGGCCACCAACACCGTTGCCCGCGGTGAGGAGCTGAAGTCCGCGATCGAGGACAACCTGCTCAGCCTGCGCGAGGCCATCGGCGATGCCGAGACCCCCACCGTCTACATGGCCGGCAACAGCTCTGTGCTGCAGACCGCCGGCCCCGCCATGTACCAGAACTATATGATCGAGAACGCCGGCGGTCTCAACGCCGCCGCCAGTGTTGAGGACACCTACTGGGCCGAGGTCTCCTATGAGCAGGTGCTGGACTGGGACCCCGACTACATCATTCTGGCGTCCGATGCCGACTATGATGTCGATTCCGTCCTGAACGATGCCGCACTGGCCGACTGCACCGCCGTCAAGGAGGGCCATGTCTACCAGCTGCCCCACGCCATCGAGGCTGTGGACTCCCCCGTGCCCGGCAGCTTCCTGGGCAGCGTCTATCTGGGCAGTGTGCTGCATCCCGAGCAGGTGAGTGAGCAGTTCTACCATGACTGCGCCGATGCCTTCTACACGGCCTACTACGGCTTCACCCCTGCCTCCTATGAATAACCGCAAGCGCACGGCGCTGTGCCTTCTGGGCGCAGCGCTCTGCGTTTTTATGGCCTTTGGTGCGGCCCTTGCGCTGGGCCGCTACCCCATAACACCGGCGGCGCTGCTGGCCGGCGATGCCATGGCGGTGCGCACCTTCACCGTGCTGCGGCTGCCCCGCGCCGTCATGGCGCTGGTCGGCGGCTTTGGGCTGGGGGTGGCCGGCTTTGTCTACCAGACCGTATTCCGCAACCCGCTGGCAAGCCCTGACATCATCGGCGTTTCCTCGGGGGCCAGTGTCGGCGCGGCGTTCGCCATCCTGTTCGTTTCGTCAGGGGCGCTGTCCACCACGGTCTGTGCCTTTGCGGGCGGGCTGGCGGCGGTGTTCCTCTCGCTTGGGCTGGCCGCTGCCGCGCCGGGGCGCAGCAAAATGTCGCTGGTGCTGGCGGGCATCGCCGTCCACGCGCTGGCCCAGACGCTGCTGATGCTGCTCAAGCTGACCGCCGACCCCGAGAAGGAGCTGGCCAGCATCGAGTATTGGATCATGGGCAGTCTGGCCGCCGTGACACGCAGCCGGGTGTGGTTCCCGGTGCCGGTCGTGCTGGTCTGCTGCGCGGCGATCTTTGCGCTGCACCGGCAGGCGCTGCTGCTCTCGATTGAGGAGGGCGAGGCCCGGCTGCTCGGCGTGCGGGTGGGCGCGATGCGCCTGCTGCTGTTGATGCTTGCCACCATGACGGTTGCCGCCGTTGTCAGCGTGACGGGGCTTATCAGCTTTGTCGGGCTGCTGGTCCCCCCACAGCGCCCGGCTGCTGGCGGGGCACAACCGGCGCTCGGCCTGCCTGCTGAGCGGGCTGCTGGGCAGCGCCCTGCTGCTGGCAGCCGACACGCTGGCCAAGACGGCAGCCTCCACCGAGCTGCCGGTCAGCATCTTTACCTCGCTGCTGGGCGTACCGTTTCTGCTTTATCTGATCCTGCGTCCGGGGAGGGATGCGTCATGATGCCACAAACCACGCCCCCGCCCGTGGGGCTTTGCGTGCAGGACCTCACCGTACGGTACGGCACTGTGGCCGTGCTGCAAGGGGTCAGCTTTTCTGTCCCGGTGTCCGGGCAGCTGATCGGGCTGCTGGGGGTAAACGGCAGCGGCAAGACCACACTGCTCAAGGCCGTCGCCGGGCTGCTGCCCCACACCGGGCAGTGCCTTCTGGACGGCGTCCCGCTGGAGAGTCTGTCCACCCGCAGGCTGGCGCAGACCGTCAGCTATATCCCGCAGCAGAGCGGCATCTCGGTCTCGCTCTCGGCGCGGGAGGTCGTGCTTATGGGCTTCAACCCGCGGCTGGGGGTTCCTGCAAAGCCCCACCGCCGCCATGCGCGCCGCTGCGGACGAGGCCCTGCGCACCGTAGGTCTGGCCGACAAGGCCGGGCAGGACTACCTGACGCTGAGCGGCGGCGAGAAGCAGCTCTGTATTCTGGCGCGCACGATTGCCGAGGATGCGCCGCTGCTTTTGCTGGACGAGCCGGACAGTGCGCTTGACCTTGCGAACCGCAGCCGGATGACCGCGCTGCTGGCGCAGCTGGTCCACACCGGCGGCAAGACCGCGCTGGTCTGCCTGCACGACCCCGCACTGGCGCTGGACAGCTGTGATATACTGGTGGTATTGCAGGGCGGCGGGGTCGCGGCGGTGCTGCACCCCAGAACCGACCCGGCCTGCCGTGCTGCAGGCAGCCCTTGCCGCCGTGTACGGCCCGCTGGAGCTGCTGCCCGTTACCGACTGCCGGGGCCGACGCCGTCTGGCCCTGCTGCCGCTGTGAGGTGATACCATGAAACCTGCTTTGCGCGTGATGCTCTGCGATGACGCAGGCGAGCGCTTTTTTTGGCGAGGGGCCCTGCCGCCTGCTCCATCTGATCGAGGAGACCGGCTCGCTGCGCAGCGCAGCGGCGCAGATGGGGCTTTCCTACTCCAAGGCGCTGCGGCTTGTGCAGCACGCCGAAAAAGAACTGGGCTTTGCCCTGACCTGCAAGACCATCGGCGGGCGGGGCGGCGGCGGCAGCACCCTGACCGCCGAGGCCCGCCAATTTTTAGAAAGGTATGAGGCCTACCGTGATGCCTGTGTACAGACCAGCCGCGAGCTCTATTCTGCGTTCTTTCCGGGCCAGCGGTAAGCGCCACTTGCTGCTGACCGGCGGGCGCGGCAGCGGCAAAACAACGCTGCTGCGCGCACTTATGCCATCCCTCTGCCCCGATGCCCCGATGCTTCTCACCGCTGCCGTCCCGGGCAGATGGGTCGAGATGCGCGATACAGCCGCCGGGGCAGCGGCAGTCATCGGCCGGTTCGATGCCGCCCTGCCCCGGGTGAAAACCGGATGCGCCCCGTGCCGGCCGGCTTTGCCGCCGTGGGGCTGCCCGCCCTGCAGCGGATGGCGGCGGCCGGCGGCTGGGCCGTGCTGGACGAGCTTGGCTATCTGGAGAGCGGCTGCGCGGATTTTCAACAAAGCGTGCTGGATATGTTGAAAGTCTGCCGCGTTCTCGCGGTCGTCCGCAAGCAGGACACCCCGTTCCTGCGCGCGCTCTGCGCCGACCCGGACGCCTTTGTGTACGATCTGGACTGCCCTGTGCCGCCGCTGGGCTGCATCGTCATGGCCTCGGGGCTGGGGCGGCGGTTCGGCGGCAACAAGCTGATGGCCGAGCTGAACGGCCGGCCTCTGGCCGTCCATGCGCTGGCGCTGGCCGCCGCGCCGGTCTTTGCCGGGCGCATTGCCGTGACCCGCTCGGCCGAGGTCGAGGCCCTCTGCCGTGCAGGGGGCTTCCCCGTGCTGCGCCATGCCGAGCCGCGCCGCAGCGATACGGTGCGCCTTGGCCTGACCGCGCTGCTGGCGCAGCAGCCCGACCTGCAGGGGTGTGTGTTTCTGCCGGGGGACCAGCCCTGCCTGACCCGCCAGACGCTGGAGGCGCTGGCGATCGGTGCCGCGCCGGACACGATCCGGCGGCCGGCCGCACCCGACGGCACACCGGGCAGCCCTGTGCTGTTCGGTCGGGATTATTTTGCTGCCCTCCTTCACCTGCCGGAAGGCAGCGGCGGCAGCGCCGTGCTGCGCGCCCACCCGCAGGCGATCCGCCTGCTGCCCACCCCCGCCGCCGAGCTGCGGGACATCGACACCCGCAGCGACCTTGAGGCGCTGCGCGGGGGCAAGAGGTAATGCCGTATTTTTTGATTTATAGCAATACCGCATAAATTCTAAGTGCCGATACGGCGAGCGAGGTGCGGCAGCTGCTAAGCCCAAAAGCGCAGATAATACTGGATGCTGCAAAGGTGAGCGCCGCCAGTGGCGGATGCAGCGAACCGAAGCAGGGGCAGCGGTCGCAGAGTGCGAGGGGCTTTTGCCCCGAAGCACGATGCGGGTACCGCAACCCGACATTATCGAGCATTTTGGCAACGCAGATGCCGTGCCGCAGCCGCCCCTACCCTGTACTCTACACCTTATCCCCGGACGGCTGCACTGCCCATGTTCCCGACTTCCCAAAAATCACTACCCAAGCAACCACGCTGGATGCCGCCCTGCTGGAAGTCAAGCAGCAAATCCAAAAAGCCCTGCGCCAGTACAAGAACCCGCCCATTCCCACCAAACAAGACCAAATTGTAGTGCCGACCAACGGTGTGCTGGTACTTGTCAAATCAGGCTGACCACACCGACCGCACCTATATTTACCTGCCAACTCCGCAAAATTTATCCACAAAAAGCGCCCGGACGGTTGAAAAGCTCAACCGTCCGGGCGCAGTCTTTTTATCGTTTTGGGGTTATTTTTTTTGGGGGGGCAATCCGCGAAACTTATTTCATAACTTCTTCAACGCTGACCTTGCGGTTCTCGCGCAGAGAAAGGGTAGCTGCGTCTGCGGTGGCGATAGCTGCACGGGCAGCTTCACCGGTCATCAGCGGCTTGAACTCATCCGGGATGGGATCACCGTGCATCACACCATTGAAGAACTCCATCTCTGCGTTCATGATGCTGTTCAGCCACATCGGCGGCTTTTTGCCGGGATGGCCGTACTGGATAGCGCCATCCATCTCGGTGCTGTGGTAGATGCGGGTACGGTCATCATCGATTTCCTTGTTCGCGTGGACGCAGTAATGCTCTTCGGTACCATCGGCCAACTTGACCGTCATGCCGACATTGCACATATCGATGCGAATGGCGCCCTTGGTGCCCTGAATCAGAACGTAATGCTCAGGCCAGTGGAAGGCAGAGCCATACTCGACGATGGCGTAGGTGTTGTTGCCGAACTCCAGATTCAGGAACAGCATATCGTCCTCATCGCCAAACTCAGGGCCGGAGTGGGCAACATTGCCGCCGGTCATGGTAACACGGGTTGCGGGTCCCATGATGAACTGGATGCAGTCCAGCTCATGGATGTGGTGATACAGATGGCCGCCGGACTTGGAGCGGATCTTCTTCCAGCTGATAGAGGGCTGCGGCTCCTCCCAGCCGTTACGGGCAGAGTGGGCATACAGCACCTTGCCGATGCGGCCTTCCTGAATGAACTTTTTGGCAAGGCGGACGCCGTGGAAGAAGTTCATGACGTGACCAGCCATAAAGACCACATTATTTTCCTTGCAGGTGTTGACCATCTCATCGCAGTCTGCATAAGAAAGGGCAATGGGCTTCTCGCAGAAAACGTTCTTGTGGTTGCGGGCAGCTTCCAGCACCGGTTCCTTGTGCAGATAGTTGGGGGTTGCCACGATAACGGCGTCCACATCCGGACGGGCGCAGATGCTTTCCAGACTGGACTCATTGTCGCAGCCAAGTTCGGCGGCGATGGCAGCGCCGTTCTCGGGATCATAGACGGCAACGATCTTTGCCCCCTCTTTAGTTTTCATGATGCGACCCAGTTCAGCGCCAAAGTAGCCTGTACCTACGATTGCATAACCTACGGTTTTCATACTGTAAAACTCCTTTTATACTTGTGTTGTTTTTACTTGACAGCGCCGTCGGACAGGCCGCCGGCCATCTTATTTTGGATAAAGCAGAAGAAGATGATGGAGGGAACGACCACGATAGCGCAGGCAGCCATCAGGGAGCCCCAGTTCAGGATATCGGCACCCTCCAAGGTCTTAACGGCAACCGAGATCGTAGTTTTGTCGGAACTGCTCATCAAAATCATGGAGTAAAGGTATTCATTCCATGCATTGATGAAAACATAGATCGCAGTGGCAACAATACCGGGAGAAACCAGCGGCAGCACGATCCGGACAAAGACCTGCAGCTTGTTAGCTCCATCAATGCGGGCTGCTTCCTCAATACCGATGGGTACAGTCTTGAAGAAGCCGACCAGCATCCACACGGCGTAAGGAACGCTGAACGAAAGGTAAACCAGCATCAGGCCGATACGGGTATTGGTCAGGTTCAGCTTGGCCATGACCATGGCATACGGGATGACCAGCATGATGGAGGGGAACATATAGGTAGTGACCAAGATCTTGGTCATTACATTGCCCAGCTTTGGGAAGAAACGGACTACACCGTAGGCTGCCAGCGAGGAAATGATGATGGCTACCACCGTGGTGCTGCCCGCAATGATAAGGCTGTTGCGAATATTGACGGTGAATTTCAGGGTGAACAGGACCGTTTTAAAATTTGCCAGTGTCCATTGGATAGGCCAGATCTTTGTGGGGTTGTTCAGCATCTCGCTGCTGCTTTTAAAGGCAGAAACCAGCAGCCACAGCAGTGGGAACACAGCCACGATTGACAGAAGGATCAAATAGACATTGGAAACTATATCGCCGAAGCGTCTTCCTTTTTTCATGCCCGATCCTCCTTTTCCCAATGTGTGATAACTGCAAAATAGATAAGGCAAACCGCAATAAGGAATGCAAGCAGAATGATCGATGCTGCAGATGCGCGGCCAACAAGCTTGTTCGTCCAGCCAAGGTCATAGATGTACAACGGCATCGTGGTTGTCATACTGGCCGGACCACCGGCAGTGGTCATGAAAATGATATCGAAGTTGTTGAACACCCAGATGGTGCGCAGCACGACCAGCAGGCCGACAACGACTTTGATGTGCGGTACGGTAATGTGGATAAAGGACTGCCAGGAACTTGCACCATTGATCAGGGCGGCTTCGTACTGATCCTGCGGCACGGTCTGCAAAGCAGCGTAGACATTGACCATGATCATGGGGGCACCGAACCAGATGTTAATGAACACCAGCGTGGGCAGCACCAGTTTAGGGTCGCTCAGGAATTGCAGCATCCCATCGGACAAGCCCAGCTTCATCAGCATAGTGGGGATATAACCCTGAATGCCGTTGAGCATCCATTTCCATACCAGTGCGATAGCAATGGAGGGAAACGCCCAAGGGATGATCATACAGATGCGGTAGATGGGGCGTGCTATGGGATTGCGGATGCGGTTCAGAGCCAGTGCTGCAGAGAAACCGATCAGGATCTGACCGGTGAGACTGAAGAAAGTCCAGACAAGCGTCGTTAGGAACGCCTTGCCGAATGCAGGATCCGTAAAGATTTTTATGTAGTTATCGATCCCCTTGAATGCGTATGTTGACTTTATCAAGGTCTTGTTGGTAAAGCTGTACAGCAAGGTCGAGCACAGCGGGTATACCAGCAGACAGAGAACAACCAGCATGGCAGGGGCCACAAACAGCCAGCGCGTAAGGTTACGGTCTTTTTTCGCCGGTCTGGATTGTGGAGTGCGCGTAATTTCTTTCAATATAGTATCCTCCCGGTCATTTTTGCCACAAAGAAAGCGGGGAGGGTGGGTCCTCCCCGCCTAACGTGAAGTTATCAGCTGATCATCGTATCAAAGATGTCGTTGAGTTTATCCTCAGCAGCTTTGGCAGCCGTTTCCACATCGGTGCCGTTGGTGATGATATCTTGGAACATTTCCTCGATAACACCCTGAGAGGTCAGATAGCTGGCCTGTGCGCTGGGGCCGTGCTCAAAGCCGATGGCATGGCCTTCATCAACGGCAGTCTGGATCACATCCACGCAGTCGGAGTATTCCTTGATGGTGTCGTTGTTCAAGTAATCGGAGTTGGTGGCGATGTCTTTCAAAGAGGGCAGCATGCCAACGGGGACGGAGTGAATGAATTCAACGTAGTTGTCCGTATCATACAGGTACTCGATAAATGCCTTGCAGATTTCGGGGTGTTTGGCGTTCTTCCAGACGACCAGAGGAATGTGGGAGGCTTCGGCGCTGTAGATGGGGTCGCTGTCGGTTATGCGGGGCAGCGGACATACTGGGCGATCTCCGGGGTGTTGTTCTGCACACCGCCGATCATGAAGCCGGAGTTGAAGTCAAAGGCAGTCTTGCCCTGATAGAACAGCGTAGCGTGATCGTTGACCGTGTAGTTGATGGTCTCGGCGGGAGAGCAGTTCTTGTAGACTTTCAGCCAGAAGTTGATGCCGTCGATGGCTTCCTTGCTGGTCAGGTTGGCGGTCAGGTCATCATTCAGCAGGCTGCTGCCGGCACTGACAACGTAATAGTTCAGGTAGCGGGTGCTCAGCAGATCGTTGGGGCTGCAGGAGAATGCTGCGGCATCATAGAACTCGTCCCAAGTCTTGGGGACTTCCAGCCCGGCTGCTTCCAGCAGGTCGGTGCGGTACCACATGACCTGTGCGTGGGAGTAATACGGCACACCGTAGGTGGCGCCATCGCTGGTCATATCGGCCAGCGCGTTAGCAGAGAAGCGGTCGCGGCCAATGTCGTCAACCATATCATCTATCGGGGTCAGGACATCAGCGTTCATCATCTCAACGACTTCACCGGTACCCTGAGCCGTGCTCATATCGGGCAGGTCGCCCGTTGTCAGGCCGGCATTCCACTTGGTGTTGAAGTCGCCCCAAGAGTAGGTCTCGATGTTGATCTTAACGCCGGGGTTGGCTTCCATAAACTTATCGGCGGCCTTCTGGACGGCCTCCATGCGGGCACCCTGCGTGAAGGAATGCCAGAAGGTGATCTCGCCCTCCAGCGGCGCGTCGGACTCTGCCGTGGAAGAAGCCTCCGTGGAAGCAGCAGTGCTGGTGTCGGCCGTGCTGGCCGCCGTTGAAGAGGAGCCGCCGCAGCCGGCCAGCAGGGACGCTGCCATACCGGCGGCCAGCAGAGATGCAAGTGCTTTTTTCATGTGTTTGACCTCCTGTGATCAAATCTGTTGTGTTCTTGTGTGTTCTTGTGTGTTCTTGGTGGTTGTCTTTTTGCGCAAAAAGATGCTGTCAGGATTCCGTTTTTTGTAAGTTCTGTACTTACCGTGTGCCTATATTATACAGTTTTCACTTTTCCTTTACCAGCCAAAAAAATGCGTAAAAATAAAATAATACGCTCAAAATTTGAGCGTATTATTTTTCCATTTAAAAATATTCGGTCAAACTTTGTGCATAATTTACAAATTCAGGTCATGCTTCCCGGGAAGTCCGGCGGTACTCCTGCGGTGTCACACCGAACACTTCCTTAAAACATTTGGTAAAGTAGCTTGGCGCTTCATAGCCCAACTCGTAGGCGATCGCAGATATCGGCTCGTTGGTCACCAGCAATTTGCGGGCCGCGTGGGTCATCTTGGTCTCCCTTATAAATTCATACAGCGTTTTCCCCGCCTGTTCCTTAAAAAGACGGCGCAGAGTGCTCTCGCTGATTTCTGCCATATCGCAAAGCTCTTTGGTTGTATAGTTTTTTTCTAGGTGGCTGATGATGGTGTCTAGGATTATGGTGATACGCGGGTCGTTTTTCTGGGTAGCGGATTTGACGGCACGGCGGCGGATGCTTTCAATATCAAAACGCGCCTCCATCTTTTTGCGATCTTCTTCCAGTGTCTCATCCTTGTCAAAGTTATCCAGCGAAACGCGAGCCAGCTGTGCACAAATCAAGTTCAGGTAACCGCGTATTTCCAAATATTTAAAGGTGGTTTTAGTCAGTGCGCTGGCGTAGGCTCTCTCAAAGTAGGTCCACATTTCCGGCATATCAGAAAAATTGTGCAGGAACGGAACATTCCACAAAGCGCACAGCATATCTGTGTCTGCCAGTTGGACAGAGCCGACAAACCGGATACTGATAAACGCGATTTCCTCTTTGGCTGCGCAGGACAATACACTTCCCTGCGGAATGTAAAAGACATCGTCCGGCCCGACATCATACAATGTATCCCCCAGAGAGAAGACCGCTGTCCCGGAAATAACATAGCGAATCATCGAGTAAGGGACCGCTGAGCCGGGATACCCCCAGTTCTTAGAAAACCTGTATTTGTCAACATACAAGAAAATGGGGGAGTAATCGGAATAGATAGCATTCATAGACGTTCACCTCTTTCGTAAGCCATATAGATTCTACGCACATTGTAGCAGAGTCTTTTCCAAAAAGCAAACAAAACGCGCATTTTTTAGACGTATATTTTTATTTTTGAACATTTTTTCTACTATACTTCAAACTTCAAATTGTTATACTGAATATAAGGTTCTCAAAATCATACCCGTCAAAGAACAATTTTATTTTTTATAAAAAGGAGATCTCACCTATGAAAGACATCAACAAATATCGCGGCATCATCCCCGCCTTCTACGCCTGCTACGCACCGGACGGCTCTATCTCCACCGAGGGCGTCAAGGCACTGACCCGCCACCTGATCGCCAAGGGCGTCAAGGGCGTTTACGTCGGCGGCTCCTCCGGCGAGTGCATCTACCAGCACCCGGATGAGCGCAAGGCCGTGCTGGAGGCCGTCATGAGCGAGGCCAAGGGCAAGATCACCGTTATTGCCCACGTCGCCTGCAACAACACGGCGGATTCCGTCGAGCTGGCCGCCCATGCTGAAAAGTGCGGCGTTGACGCCATCGCGTCCATCCCGCCGATCTACTTCCACCTGCCCAACTACGCCATCGCGGACTACTGGAACGCCATGAGCGCCGCCGCGCCCAACACCGAGTTCATCATCTACAACATCCCGCAGCTGGCCGGTACCGCCCTGACGATGCCCCTGCTGAACGAGATGCTCAAGAACCCCAACGTCATCGCGGTCAAGAACTCCTCGATGCCCACCCAGGACATCCAGATGTTCAAGGATGCCGGTATTCAGGCGCGCGGTGCGGACGGCTTCGCCGTGTTCAACGGCCCCGATGAGCAGTTCGTCTCCGGCCGTGTCATGGGCGCGGACGGCGGCATCGGCGGCACCTACGCCGTCATGCCCGAGCTGTTCCTCAAGATGAACGAGCTGATCGAGAAGGGCGACATCCCCGCTGCCCGCGCCATCCAGTACAAGGCGGACCGCATCATCTACAAGATGTGCGAGGCCCACGGCAACCTGTACGCAGTCATGAAGGAGATCCTGCGCCGCATGTACGGTCTGGAGCTGGGCGGCGTGCGCGCACCGCTGCCGGGCCTGATCCCCGAGGATGAGCCCATCGTGGCCGAGGCGCAGAAGATGATCGAGGACGCCGTCGCGGCTCTATAAGAGGTGTAAAATGATCGTAGATTCGTTTGATTACATTGCCTGCTACAAGGGTCTGCACCCGAATCTGGACAAGGCCATCGACTGGCTGAACAGCCACACGCTGGACGCACTGGAAAACGGCAAGACCATCATTGACGGCGAGAACGTCTTTGTCAACGTGATGGACGCCGACCTGCGCGATGCCGACGGCGCTGCGTTCGAGTACCACCGCCACTATGCCGACCTGCAGATCGACCTGACCGGCAGCGAGCATCTGGGCTGGGCGTCCGAGGGCACGGAGCAGGGCGAGTTCGACGAAGCCGCCGACTGCGGCTTCAAGTCCGGTGCCGAGCACGCCGGCGGCGTTTTGGGCGGCGGGCGGTTTGCCATCTTCTTCCCCGGCGAGCTGCACAAGCCCAGCTGCAAAAGCGAAGGCTGTGACCACGTAAGAAAAGCCGTGGTCAAGATTTTGATGAAATAATAAAAGTAATGCATTGTGGTTCTGTAGGGAGCGGTCTTGACCGCTCCGCGGGACCTTGCACCGGCCACTGCGCTCCCGGGTGGCATGTATGCCACCCTTACAAGTAGGGGACGCATATATGCGTCCCGGGAGCTTTGCGGTTGCCGCGAACGGGCACGGAGGGGTCAAGACCCCTCCCTACAATGCTTAGATAAAAAGGAGTTTGCCACCATGACCCACGAACAAATCTTCAACCAGATCCAAGGCGGCCTTATCGTCTCCTGCCAGGCGCTGGAGCACGAGCCGCTGTATACAAAAGAGGGCGGCGTCATGCCGCTGATGGCCAAGGCGGCGGCACAGTCCGGCGCTGTCGGCATCCGCGCCAATACGGTGCGCGACATCACCCAGATCAAGCAGGTCGTGGACCTGCCGGTCATTGGCATCATCAAAAAGGATTACCCCGGCACGCCGATGTACATCACCGTCACGATGCAGGAGGTTGACGAGCTCGTCGCCTGCGGCGTGGACATTCTGGCCGTGCAGGGCACCGGTGCCCTGCGCCCCAACGGGCAGACGAGCGCCGAGTTCATCCGCGCCATCAAGGAGAAGTACCCCGACCAGCTCGTTATGGCCGACTGCGACAACATTGAGAACGCGCTGGCTTGCGCGGGGGCCGGTGCGGACTTTGTCGGCACGACGATGCGCGGCTACACGCCCGAGACGACGGGCATCAACGATGTGGACTTCGGCTTTATCGCCCAGCTCGCGCGGGAGTGCCCAGCCAAGGTCATCGCCGAGGGCCATATCCACACGCCGGAGCAGGCCGTGCAGGCGCTCTACGCCGGTGCGTTCGCCCTCGTCGTCGGCGGTGCCATCACCCGCCCGGCGGAGATCACGGCCCGCTACACCGCGGCCATCAACAACCACAAATAAGCAGGTGCGCTATGAGTAAAACCTATCTGGGCGTTGACATCGGCGGCACGGCGGTCAAGCTGGGGCTCGTCGATGAGAACGGCAGGGTGCTGCGCCGCGCCGAGCGCAGCGTCAGCTTTGACGGCTACAAAACGCCGATTCTGGACACCGTGCAGGCAGCCATCCACGAATTTCTGACCGAGGACGCGCCGAGGCTCGAGGGCATCGCTGTGTCCGCCACGGGCCAGATCGACAGCCGCCGCGGCGTGGTCGCGGGGACTTGCGGCAATTTCCCGGGGTGGATCGGCGTGGACATTAAAGGTACGCTGGAGCGTGCCTTCGGCCTGCCCGTCACCGTCGCCAACGACGCCAACTGTATGCTGCTGGGCGAGGTCTGGGCCGGTGCGGCTAAGGGCTATACCGATGTCATCGGTGTGACGCTGGGCACCGGCGTCGGCGGCGGCATCCTGACCGGCGGACGTCTGCTGGAGGGGGCGCGCGGCCTTGGCGGCGAGCTGGGGCATTTCCGTCTGCACGCGCTGGACGGCGTGGCCTGCACCTGCGGGGCCATCGGCTGCTATGAGCGCTACGCCGCCACAACGGCGCTGGTCCGCAGCGCCCAGAAGGCCGGGCTGGACGCGCCCGACGGGCGTGCGATTTTTGAGGCTGCCGCCGCGGGCGACGCCCGCACGCTGGCTGTGCTCAACGGCTGGATCAACGAGATCGCCCAGGGCCTTGCGGGCCTTGTACACATCTTCAACCCGCAGCTGATCCTGATCGGCGGCGGCGTCAGCGCGCAGCAGGCGCTTCTGATCGACCCGCTGGCCGCGCAGGTGCGCAAAAGCATCATGCCCGCCTTCGCCGAGGGCCTTGAGGTCAGGGCCGCAGCCCTCCAGAATGACGCCGGGCTTGTCGGCGCAGTGTATTATTTTAAGCAGCAGCAGTAAGGCGGACGGCCCGGGTCGCCGAGGGCGCCGCCTCCCTACAGCTCCACCATGAAAATTCCCCCCCGCCGCACCCCGGCGGCGGGGAATTTTTTTGCGGAAATACAGTATGTAAAATTTGGAACGCAAAAGCGCAAAAAATGTGCGAACCACGGCCTTTTGTGGGTTCTGGACAAAAATATTGACTTTGAACCGATGGTTTTGGCACGGCGCAGACGGGCGTAAATAGTTGCAATTACAGAGCGTGTGTGTTATACTCTTTATTATGAATAAGTGTGTAAAATTGCCCAAACGAGGCAGAGCGCACGGGACAAAAACCGGTCGTCGACGGACTGACCGGCTCACAAAACAATAAAGGAGCGCACTATGAAAGTAGTAATTCTGGCTGGCGGCCTTGGCACGCGCATCAGCGAAGAAAGCGTCTACAAGCCCAAGCCGATGATCGAAATCGGCAACATGCCCATCCTGTGGCATATCATGAAGGAATATTCCTACTACGGCTTTCACGACTTTGTCATCTGCGCGGGCTACAAGCAGCACATGATCAAGGAGTGGTTCGCGGATTACTTCCTGCATACCAGCGATATTACGTTTGATTTCACCCGCGGCCAGAACGAGATGATCGTCCACAACCACCACACCGAGCCGTGGAAGGTCACCGTTGTGGACACCGGCCTCAACACGATGACCGGCGGGCGCATCAAACGCATTCGTCCCTACATCGGCAATGAGACCTTCATGATGACCTACGGCGACGGCGTCTGCGATGTGGACATTGCTAAGCTGGTGGCATTCCACCGCGAGAACGGCAAGATCGCCACGCTGACCGCCGTTCAGCAGGAGCAGCAGAAGGGCGTTCTGGATATTGCCGAGGATAATTCTGTCCGTTCTTTCCGTGAAAAGAAGGCCAGCGACGGCGCGCTTATCAACGCGGGCTATATGGTGCTGGAGCCGCAGATCTTCGACTATCTGGACGGCGACGCCTGCGTCTTTGAGCAGAAGCCGCTGCAGAAGCTGGCCGAGGAGGGTCAGCTGATGAGCTATATCCACAAGGGCTTCTGGCAGTGCATGGACACCGCCCGCGAGAAGCAGGTCCTGGAGAAAATGCTTGCCACCGGCAACGCGCCCTGGAAGAAGTGGGAGGATTGATAATGGTACATTACGATCCTGAATTTTACCGCGGCAAGCGGGTGTTCGTCACCGGCCACACCGGCTTCAAGGGCAGCTGGCTCTGCAAGATGCTGCTGATGGCCGGGGCCGAGGTCACGGGCTACAGCCTGCAGCCGCCGACGCAGCCGAACCTTTTCTCCATCGCCGGCGTCGAGGACAAGATGCACAGCGTCATCGGCGACATCCGCGACTTTGATGCGCTGAAGGCCGCTTTTGACGCGGCGCAGCCCGACATTGTGCTGCACCTGGCCGCGCAGCCCATCGTGCGCGACAGCTACAAGGACCCGCGCTACACCTATGAGACGAACGTTATGGGTACGGTCAACCTGCTGGAATGCGTGCGGCTGGCCCGGCAGCAGGGCAGAGCGCCCCGCTCGGTGCTGAACGTCACCACCGACAAGGTCTACCACAACAACGAGTGGGCCTGGGGCTACCGCGAGAACGAGCCGCTGGACGGTTTCGACCCCTACTCCAACAGCAAGAGCTGCTCGGAGTTGGCGACGCACTCCTACATCAACAGCTTTTTTGCCGATAAGACCGTGGCTGTCTCGACGGCCCGCGCGGGCAATGTCATCGGCGGCGGCGACTTTGCCAATGACCGCATCATCCCCGACTGCGTCCGCGCCATGGCCGCGGGCCGTAAGATCGGCGTGCGCAACCCCTACTCGACCCGCCCGTACCAGCATGTGCTGGAGCCGCTGGCGGCCTACCTGCTGATCGCCCAGCGCCAGTACGAGGACAGCCGCTTTGCGGGCTACTATAATGTAGGCCCCGACGACTGCGACTGCGTCACCACCGGCACGCTGGTGGATCTGTTCTGCCGGGCCTGGGGCGGCGACGCCGCCTGGGAGAATCAGGCCGAGGCCAATGCCCCGCACGAGGCCAACTTCCTGAAGCTGGACTGCAGCAAGCTGAAAACGACCTTCGGCTGGACGCCGCGCTGGCACATGGCCGAGTGCATGGAAAAGACCGTCGCCTTCAGCAAGATCTGGCTTGCCAACGGCGATGTCCCGGCGGAGATGGAAAAGGAAATTAACAGCTTCTTGGAGGGGCAGAAATGACAAAGGAACAGAGGAGTATAACAAGCGCTTTTGTCATTTCGGTTTTGGTAGGTGGAGCCTATCTGGTTTCCTGGCTGGCGCATGTATGGGGTGGTCAGCCGTGGCCCATCGGCAGCAACATGGTCAACTATGCCGTAGTTCTAGTACTGTTCGGCGTTTCGCTTTTGCTGTTCGGCAACCTTTTTGCCCGCATTCTGCCGCAAGAACGTGGCTTTGTGCGGGCTTGTGACGCGCGTCTGCAGGGTCGCGGCGCGGCAGCGGCCCTTGTGGTATCTGCGCTGGTGACAGCCGCCTACCTTATTTATTACGCGAACATTGGGGTGTCCAAGGAATTTGCGGGGCCTTCCTATTCGCCGTCCTCCCTGATGGCGCCGCAGATGGTGCCGCTGTATTACCTGCTTACGGTGCTGTTTTTTGTGGCGGCAATCTATCTGCTGCTGACGGGTAAGGACTGCCCACAGTGGATGACCTGGGGCGGCTACGGCCTTTCGGCAGTGATGTACTTCTTGGGCGTATGGATCGTCAATACGTTTGAGGGAGACCCGTACCACGGTGAGGCGTATTTGGAAAGCATCTACAACGTGGCTGACGGCATCCCCTATGAGGAGTTGACGACAGGCATCTACGGCCACTACGGGCTGTTCTTCCTGCTGCCGATGAAGATCTTCGGTGCAAAGGCTGTTGTTATTCAATTCCTGATCGCGCTGGTCGCGTTGTGACGGATCTGGCCATGCTGTACTGCATCCATCACCTGATAAAAAAAGAACTGGGTACGCCTGTTGATGGCACTGGTTGTGCCGGTCATTCCGTTTGCATACAGACGGACGAATTACTGGCAGCTGCAGCCTCACCGTTTGGTATTCCCGATGTTGCTGGCGGCCTATATGCTGTTCTGTTTGCGGAAAAAGCAGTCGAAAAAAACGGCTCGGTTCTGGGGCGGCTGGCTTCTGTGCATGCTGGCAGTGCTGTGGAGCACCGAGAGTGGTCTGTTCTGTATCATCGGCTGGTGCGCGGGCTGCATCGTCCGCTGGTGGCAGCAGGAGCCATGGTACGCCCGCGGCCAGTGGAAACGCTATGGTGCGCTGCTGCTGGGCGCTGTGTTGGCGGTGCTGGGGGCCATTGGCCTGACAAATTTGTATAACCTGGCCTGCGGCGGAGCACCGATCTTCAAGGTGTTTTTTTACCCGCTGTACAGCAGCAATTATATGGATGGTTCCATCGGCTACCCGCTTGAGCTAGGCGTGCGCCCATGGGTGTTTGTGCTGCTGCTTATGCTGGCCGTGCTGGCATGGTCGCTGTTCCAGACAACCGCTATCGGAAGAATAGCCAAAAAGGAGAACATTGCCCCATTTGCGGCCTGCCTGTCGGTACTGGGGCTGGTATCGTTCAGTTACTATGCAAACCGCTCCGCCTGGATGAATCTGGAGATCTGCCTGCCGGAGGCACTGCTTTGCCTGTGCTTCCCGCTGCAGGCGCTGACGGACGGGGAGGGGCTACGCAAGAAGCTGGGCGGACTGTACTGCACGGCGGCACAGTCTGTGGGACTGGCCGTGCTGCTGGTGCTCTGCGTGCTTACGGCACAGCTGCCCGGCGGCGTGATGAATACAGTGATCCTGCAGGAGCGCGGTGCGTTCAGCACCCGCGGCATCTATGCGGAGGTGGAGAATTTCTCTGCCAATATACCGGACAACACCTTTGCGGTTGGCCGCGATGTGGGAATCATCTACCATGCAGCAGGCTGGGACAACTACGGACATTATGTGGATGCTGCGGATTACGGCGTGGCAGATACCGAAAAATTACTCCCTCATATTCTGGCAGAGTTGAAGGCCCAGCCGAGCTTTGTCGTGGATGACATACTGGGGGTCTATCTGGGGCAGAATGGCTACACGCCCGACATGCTCGGATACCAGCTGCAGACGACCTTCACATCGGCTGGCGGCACGAACCCAATTACTTATTACTACTACGAAAAGCAATAAAAAAGGAGAGCAAAACCTATGGCATGGAAGAATGAGGCAGAAGCCCGCGAGCAGATCAAGGCGATGGTCGCCGAGTATTATCACGACTTCAAGGAGAAAAAGACCCCCTATCAGGAGGGGGATCGCATCACCTACGCCGCCCGCGTCTTTGACGAGAAGGAGATGTGCGCTCTGACCGATGCCACGCTGGACTTCTGGCTGACGACGGGCCGCTTTGCAGACCGGTTCGAGAAGGAGTTTGCCAAGTGGATCGGCGTTAAGTTCGCCCATCTGGTCAACAGCGGTTCCTCCGCCAACCTGATCGCCTTCATGGCGCTGACCGCCCCCGAGCTGGGTGACCGCCAGATCAGGAAGGGCGATGAGATCATCACCGTGGCCTGCGGCTTCCCCACCACCGTGACCCCGGCCATCCAGTACGGCGCGGTGCCCGTGTTTGTGGATGTGACCGTGCCCCAGTACAACATCGACGTCACCAAGCTCGAGGCCGCCCTCTCCCCCAAGACGAAGGCTGTCATGATCGCCCACACGCTGGGCAACCCGTTTGACCTGTCCGCCGTCAAGGCGTTCTGTGACGCCCACAACCTGTGGTTGGTCGAGGACAACTGCGACGCGCTGGGCACCCAGTACACCATCAACGGCGAGACCCGTTTTACCGGTACCTGGGGCGACATCGGCACGTCCAGCTTCTACCCGCCGCACCACATGACAATGGGCGAGGGCGGCTGCGTTTACACCAACAACCCGCTGCTGAACCGCCTGATCCTCTCCTTCCGCGACTGGGGCCGCGACTGCATCTGCCCCTCCGGCCAGGATAACTTCTGCGGCCACCGCTTTGACGGTCAGTTCGGCGAGCTGCCCAAGGGCTACGACCACAAGTACGTCTACAGCCACTTTGGCTATAACCTCAAGGTTACCGATATGCAGGCCGCCATCGGCTGCGAGCAGCTGAAGAAGTTCCCCACCTTCATCGAGCGCCGCCGCCACAACTGGGACCGCCTGCGCGCCGCGCTGGAGCCCGCCGCCGACAAGCTGATCCTGCCGGAACCGGCTGCCAACAGCCGCCCGTCCTGGTTCGGCTTCCTGATCTCTGTCAAGCCGGAGAGCGGTCTGGACCGCAACGCCGTGACCCGCTATGTGGAGAGCCACAACGTGCAGACCCGTCTGCTGTTCAGCGGCAACCTCATCAAGCACCCCTGCTTTGACCAGATCCGCGGCACCGACGCCTACCGCGTGGCGGGCGAGCTGACCAACACCGACTTTATCATGAACAACACCTTCTGGGTCGGCGTTTACCCCGGCATGACCGACGAGATGATCGACTACATGGCCAAGACGATTATCGAGGCTGTGAATCAGTAAAATTTTGACAACGAGGTACAGACCCCTATGATGCAGCAAAAGGTGAAAACGACCCGCGCACCCAGACTGCGGTTGGACAAAAACAGGCGGCTGACGCCTATGCAGATCTACTGCTGGGCAACGGTGGCCTGTCTGGCGGTGCTGCTGCTTGCCCTGCTGGCCAGCCGCGGTACGCTGCTGCATCGATTCTTCTTTTATGATGTCACCGATACCGGTATGGACTTTTTCCATAGTATTGAGTATATGCGTGGACGTATGCCCTACGGACAGTTCGATACGCTGTACCCGCCGCTTGCAAATCTGTTTTTCTATGTGTTGTATTTGCTTGTGCCAAAGACACAATCAGCTACGTGGACGGAATCGTATATCTCGTCTCTCAACATGAGGGGAACAGAACGGGATTTGCGTTTACAGCAAGCGACGATGATGCTGTTTGTCGTCTTTGTTATCGTGGTGGTCTTAGGAATTGTATCGATGACAGAACGCCTGACGCGCAGCTGCGGGGGGCGGAAAAAGCTGCTGGCATTCTGTGCAGTGTTCAGCTATGGGGTACTGTACGGCTTGGAACGCGGCAATATTCTGCTGCTGTGCTGGCCGTTAATGGCATTTTTTATCCTGTACCGCAATTCAGAAAAACCACTTTTGCGGGAGTTGGCCTGTCTGGCACTGGCGATTGCCGCCGGTTTCAAGCTGTACCCGGCGTTTCTGGGCGTGCTGCTGCTGCGCGATAAAAACTATCTGGCCGCGGTGCGCACGGTGCTGTACGGTGTTGTCTGCCTGTGCTTCCCGCTGTTCTTCTTCAATGAAGGATTGTTTGGCCTCACACTGTGGTTCCGTGTACTGTTTGATTTTAGCGGCAGCAGAGGTGAACCGTGGATCGGCAACGGTTTCTCCAACATTTTGGCAGAGGCCGGACATGCGGTGGACAAGCTGCTGGGCACGCAGCTGGGCTATGGCAGCTACGCACTGCTGGGCATTGTGCTGGCAGCGGTGCTGCTGGTGTGCAGCTTTTTTTATGGATAAGGAGTGGAAACGCATCACAGCAATCATTCTGGCGATGCTGATGTTCCAGTCCCAGTATGATTATGTATGGTGCCTGTTTTTGATTCCGCTGTTCCTGTTTATGGAGCAGGAGCGTGAGCTGCGCAGTGACAACGTGCTGCCCTATCTGGCCTTGATGGTGCCGGTGCTGCCGCTGCCGCTGTTCCGGCGGGATCAGATGGAGCCGTCCTTTGTACCGCGCAACACGATTTGTCATGTCATGCTGCTGCTGCTCATTGTCTGGTGCTTTGTCCAGACGGTGCAGGGGGTGCGTGTACGCTGTGCGGAAAAGCCGGTCAAGCCGGCACACGGACACCCGGCAGCCACGGTGCTGCTGGCCGTTTGTGTGGCGGTGACCGGTGTGGGCGGCCAGCAGCTGTGGCAGCGCACCCACAACTGGGGCTTTGACTATGGCTACAACGGCCGACTGGATGCCGAGGACATCCAGCAGAAGGACGTGCAGGATAGCGACGGCAACCCGATAGAGGCAACATGGAGCGGCCGCGGTGCGTATATTATGATTTACAACCACGCGCCATTTACGCAAAGGATGGTGGTCACGTTCCAGACAGGCTACGGCATGGATTTGAAGCGCGCCTATACGATGACGTTTGAAGCACCGAATCTGGAAGATGCTGATGGTACAACCGGGAAGCAGAAGCAGACGAATATTAAGATTGACCATGAGGGGCAGACCGTGTGCTACACGGTAGATGTGGCCCCCGGCCAGACCCAAATCGATGTGAGCTATGACGGCCCGATGGCGGTCTATGATGCTTCTTCGCGCAAAAACGGCACCTTCACGGTGACAAACCTGGTGGTTGCCAGTGAGGGCGCTGTGGAGGAAACCGAATAACGGAAGGAAACATATACTATGCAGAAATTGCTGGCCCTGCTGGGCGCAAAAAATAAAGAGGAATTTGTGGAGCTGTTCAAGCAGTTCGTCAAGTTCGGCCTGGTGGGCGTAAGCAATACGGCTGTGTCCATGGCGGTCTACTATATCTTCCTGTGGATCAGCCCGGACCTGTATATGGTCGGCAGCATTCTGGGCACGATTCTGAGCATTGCCAACGCCTTTTTCTGGAATGATAAATTTGTCTTTACCGGCAACGCCAATGACTGGCGCAGCAAGCTCAAGCGGCTGGGTAAGACCTATGTCAGTTACGGCGGCACATCGATTTTGTCCAACGTGCTGCTCTGGATCGAAGTTGCATTCTTCAGTGTCAGCAAGTCCATTGCGCCCATCGTTAATCTGTTAGTGACGATCCCGCTGAACTTTGTTATCAACAAGCTGTGGACATTTAAGGAAAAGTGAGAACAAGCACGATGCAATTAGTAATGGAAAAACCACATACGAATAAGCGCCAGAACGCGCGAGGCTGGGTATTGGCTGCACTGCTTTGTGTGGTGATTCTGGCCTATTCCTCAATTTATTTCGCCAACACGATGCCCATTACGGAAGGCTGGAATGTAAACTATGCAGAGCTGGTATTGCACGGGAAATTTCCATACCGCGATTTTTACTATTACCTGCCGCCACTGAACATCCTGATTGATGTGATGCTCTGGAAGCTGTCGTTTGGCAGCCTGTTCATTTACCGTGCGTGGTGGCTGGTACAGCGGATTGCTATTTATGAGTTGATGTTTCGGCTGCTCTGCCGGTATTTCAATAGATATGCCGCCTTTGCAGCGTGTGCCTTCTCTGCGATTCTGTGCACGGCCTCTGTCTACGATTTATTCGGTGATTATAACCAGACGATTCCGTTTTTGTCTGTGTTGCTGCTCTATTGTGTTCTGGGATTTGCAGAGGCGGCAGATAAGAAAGCCGCCGGGAAATACCTGTTTGCTGCCGGCGCTATGCTGGGGCTGCTCTTTCTGAACAAGCAGACGATTTTTGCAGCTGCGGGGGTTATTTATCTGCTGGCTTTGAGTGTCTACTGCTGGAAGAAAAAAGACAAAGGCTTTCTGCAATATTGTGCGGCAGTCATACTTGGCTTTTTGCTGGTGTTCGTCGTGGCCATGGGAATCCTTGCCGTCAATGGCGCGTTGCTTCCGTTCTTTCAGCAGGTCTTTATGCACACGGGAGGCAAAGGCAGTCCGCTTGCCATTTTGCTGAAAATCTTTACGGGCTGGACAATCAATGCGCCGGTATTTTTACTGATGGTGGGGTGTGTAGCTGCCATAACACTGGCGCAGAAAAACGAGAGTCAGACAGCAGGACGGATGCTCTTGCTGCTGGTCATAGGCGGCGGCTATGTTTTGGAAAGGCAGGCTGCGAACGACTTTATCGAAGTGCTCGTTGGTACGAAAAGCGTCCAAGCCGTTGTCATCGGTGGAGGGTTGCTACTGTTGCTGGCGTACAGCCAAAAGCGCAGAAGCGGCAGCAAGATAATGCACGATGTATTTTACGGTCTGTGTGCCGCCTATGTGGTGACTATTCTGGTTACGGCCCGTTATGCGTCATTAGGCGAAGATAACGGGAGCTTATTGGAAGCAATCTATGAATCAGGCACGCTGTTTAAGAGTGTGACTGGTACGCTGTATACGATCATCAGCTTTTTGGATCTATATCTGATTGCCCGCTCCCTTATGAAAATAAAAGCGGATGGCAATGACGGCTATGCACGTGAGCACTTTTGGATGGCCTGTGCGGCATTTTCTACGATATATGCAGCCAGTATGGCATCGGCATCAGAAATTTCCTACCATGGGATTATGTTGGCTATGCCGTTTGTTCTGTGTGTTGGGCTGAACAGCGTATTTACAGATAAAGTTACGGAAAAATCGGTCAAAATCGGTACGATTGCGCTGTGCACAGTACTTTCGATGGCTTGTATTGCACAGAAGGTCGTATGTTCCTATTCTTGGTGGGGCTGTGAACAGGCAGAGTATGACAAAAAAAGTCTACGCCACCGGCATCCCCGCGCTGCGAGGCTTCCGTTTTTCTGCGGAGGACGACAAGATGTTGGAAGACATCACACAGCTGATTCTTGAAAACACAACAGAAGATGCAACGATTTTTGGCTATCCCTATGTAAAGCTCTTTAATATTCTGACAAACCGCTATACAATGGATACGTTTGTTCCGGTTCTGTTCTATGACGTGGTAGACGACCAGTACGTTTTGCAGGAGGACGAGCTGCTACAGGAAAATCTGCCTGACATTGTAATCTGGAAGGATGATGTTCCAAACTGCAAGAAGGTTCACGAAGAAAGTTACCGCAATGGTGAGAAATTGAAGCAGCGCGAGCTGGAAAAGAATTTTGGACGACTGCTGGGCACACGCTACACCCTGTTGGGCGTGTATGGTGAGGAAAAAACCGGTAAGATCAAGGTGTACAAGCTGGCAGACGAGACAGACTGGGGTAGCTTCACCTTGGAAGGAAAGGGAACCGAGGAAGAGCCGTATCTGATTCAGTCGGCGGAGGATTTGCAGGCGTTCAGCAATTATGTCAACCGCGGCATGAGCTTTGCAGATCAGTATGTTGAACAGACCGCTGACATTGATATGGACGGTAAAAAATTTACGCCCATTGGTGCATTCAGCGGGGAAAGCTATTTTTACGGCACCTACAATGGCAAGGGACATATTATCCGCAATCTGAGCATTCAGGGCAAGGCTACAGAGGATGTCGGTCTGTTTGGACGTCTCGAAGGGGCTGTTTACAATCTGGGGCTTGAAGCGGGCAGCCTGACTGGCGACTGTGTTGGAGCAATTGCCAGCTATGCAGTCAACCCGGAGGCAGAGATTATGAACTGCTTTACGGATGTGAATGTCACGGGCTCGCGCGCTGGTGGCATTACCGATAACTTCGCTGGTAGTGTTGTAAACTGTGTTAGTGCCGGTGCGCTGACTGGTGGCGAAAACGCGGATGCAATCGCCTATAATAGCTCAATTATGGTAGAGAATGTTTATCAGCTGACGGGTCAAAAGACAAGCCTGCTTGATAGACCCGCTATTCAAGAAAAGCGTGTCAGCTATGCCGACGAAGATGTTTTCAACAGTGATTTCCTGGTGAAGCGTCTGAATGCCGCAGTAAGAGAAAAGAATAAAGCAAACAGCGAGAGCGGCGCAGAAGAAGCGATTACGCTTGTCGAATGGACAAAGGGAACGGACGGCCACCCGGTATTGGTTCCTGAAAATTGACTGAATGGAAAAGGAGCAACCCAATGAAACGGCGTTTAGCGGATTATGTGGCGGACTTTCTGGCGGCACGCGGCGTGACGGATGTTTTCTCCGTCGTGGGCGGCGGCGCTATGCACCTGAACGATGCGCTGGGCCATAACCCCCGGCTGCATGTGACCTACAACCACCATGAGCAGGCCTGCGCCATTGCGGCGGAAGCCTACGCCCGGCTGGAAAATAAGATCGCGGCGGTCTGCGTGACCACCGGCCCCGGCGGCACCAACGCGCTGACCGGCGTCGTGGGCGGCTGGCTGGACTCCATCCCCATGTTCATCGTCTCCGGCCAGGTGCGCTATGACACCACGGCCCGGTACGCCTTGCAGTACACCGGCACGCCGCTGCGCGCCATGGGCGACCAGGAGTACGACATCACCAAGTCCGTCCAGTACATGACGAAGTTCGCCGCCATGCTGGAGGACCCCAAGGACATTCGCTACCTGCTGGAAAAGGCGTGGCATCTGGCTACAACGGGCCGCCCCGGCCCGGTCTGGCTGGACATCCCGGTCAACTTCCAGGGCGGCTACATCGAGACTGACGAGCTGCGCGGCTACGACCCCGCCGAGGATGACGCCCAGCTGCCCCCGCCGGTGGACGACGCCACGATCCGGACGATTTTGGAAAAAATCAAGAATGCCAAACGACCCGTGTTCCACGCGGGCTATGGCATCCGCCTGTCCGGCGGGTATGCGGCGTTCCGCTCCGTGGCGGAAAAGCTCAACATCCCCATCGTTACCTACTGGAACGCTGTGGACCTCATCGAGGATGACAATCCGTTGTATTGTGGGCGCGCCGGCAACATGGGTGACCGCCCGGGCAACTGGGCTATCCAAAACGCAGACTTAATTCTGGCCGTAGGCACGCGCATTTCTATCCGCCAGGTCGGCTACAACTGGAAGACCTGGGCCCGCGCGGCAGAGGTCATCATGGTGGACATTGACCAGGCCGAGCTGAAAAAGCCGACCCTGCACGTCGAAATGCCGGTCTGGGCCGACGCGAAGGACTTTTTGACCAAGCTGGATAAGGTCGCGGCGGCCCCCGTGAACGCGGGCGGCGAGTGGCTGGCCACCTGCCAGCGCTGGAAACGCGACTACCCCGCCGTGCTGCCCCGCCAGTGGGAGGAAAACGGCGAGACCGCCAACGTCTACGCCTTTGTGCGCTATTTAAGCAGTCGCCTGCCGGAGAACAGCCTGACCGCGGTCTCCAACGGTGCGTGCTGTGTCGTCGGTAACCAGGCGTATGTCATCCAGAAGGGCAGCCGGATGGCAAACAACAGCGCCATTGCCAGCATGGGCTACGGTCTGCCCGCAGCCATTGGCACCTGCATCGGCGGCGGACGCCGCCAGACGATCTGCCTTGAGGGCGACGGCTCCATCATGATGAACCTGCAGGAACTGCAGACCATCCTGACGAACAAGCTGCCGATCAAAATCTTCCTCATCAACAACAACGGTTACCACTCTATCCGCCTGACGCAGAACAACCTTTTCAAGGAGCACTGCAAGGTCGGCATCGGCCCCGAGAGCGGCGACCTGTCCTTCCCGAAGTTTGAAAGCTCGCAAAGGCGTTTGGCTACCCCTACTACAGCGCCCACAGCAACGCCGAGATGAAGCAGGCCGTGGACACGGTGCTGGCACTGGACGGCCCGGCTTTCTGCGAGATTTTCACCGACACGAAACAGGTCTGGGAGCCCAAGAGCAGCACCAAGCGCCTGCCCGACGGCACGCTGGTCAGCCCCCCGTTGGAGGACCTGGCCCCCTTCCTGCCGCGTGAGGAGCTGGAAAAGCAGATGTTCATCCCGCTGATGCCGGAAGTGTAAGGGAGTGCGTGATTCAAAAATGGCAAGCATTCAAAGACAAATCCACACCGCCATCATCACCGGCCCTACGGGGGCAATCGGGATGGCGCTGTGTGCAAAGCTGCTGGCGGAGGGCGTGACGGTTTACGCGGTCACCCACCCGGGCAGTGCGCGGGCGGCGCTGCTGCCGCAGGACGCGCGGCTGCATGTGGTGCCCTGCGATGCGGCAGAGTTGGCCGCGCTGCCGGAGCTGATCCCGGAAAAGGCCGATGCGTTCTTCCACTTTGCGTGGGCGCACACGATCGGCCCGGGCCGCAACGACATGCCGGCGCAGATCGAGAACATCCGCTACACCATTGCGGCCTGCCGCGCCGCGGCGCAGCTGGGCTGCCAGGTCTTTATCGGGGCTGGCAGCCAGGCCGAGTATGGCCGCGTGGAGGGTGTGCTGACCGCGCAGAACCCCCTGCTTCCCGGAGAACGGCTACGGCATGGCCAAGCTGTGCGCCGGCCAGATGAGCCGCGTCGAGTGCCAGACGCTGGGCGTGGCCCACATCTGGACGCGCATTTTGAGCGTCTACGGCCCGCACGACGGTCCGGCCACGATGATCAGCGGCACCATCCGTAAGCTGCTGCACGGCGAGAAGCCCGCTCTGACCGCAGGCATCCAGCAGTGGGACTACCTGTACGCCGCCGACGCGGCAGCTGCGTTCTACGCGCTGGCCGTCAGCGGGCAGGACGGCAGGGTCTACCCGCTGGGCAGCGGCACGGCCCGCCCGCTGAAGGACTACATCGAGACGCTGCGCGACGCCATCGACCCGGCGCTGCCGCTGGGCTTGGGGGAGGTCCCCTACGGCCCGCTGCAGGTCATGCACCTGCAGGCGGACACGTCGGCCTTACAGGAGGACACCGGCTGGCGGCCCGCGACCCCGTTTGAAGAAGGAATCCGCGAAACCATTGAGTGGGTAAGGAAAGAGACAAAATGAGTGAGAAAAAGACGATTTCGGTAATGATCCCCTGCTACAACGAGGAGCAGAATGCCCGCCCCATCTATGAGGCTGTGCGCGATGAACTGGTCAAGTGCTGCCCGAACTACGACTATGAGATTTTGTTCATCGACAATAAGAGCGAGGACGGCACCCGTGCCATCATCCGGCAGATCTGCGCCGAGGACAAGCACGTCAAGGCCATCTTCAACGTCAAGAACTTCGGCCAGTTCAACAGCCCGTACTACGGCATGATCCACACCTCCGGCGATTGCACGATCACGATGTGCGCCGACTTCCAGGACCCTGTGGAGATGATCCCCAGGTTTGTGGCCGAGTGGGAAAAGGGCTACAAAATCGTCATTGGCCGCAAGACCCAGAGCAAGGAAAACCCGGTCATGTACTGGCTGCGCGGCTGCTACTACAAGCTCATCAAGAAGATGAGCAGCTGCGAGCAGATCGAGCAGTTCACCGGCTTTGGCCTGTACGACAAGAGCTTTATCCAGACGCTGCGCAACCTGAAGGACCCGACGCCCTTCATCCGCGGCATCGTGGCCGAGCTGGGCCCCGAGCGCAAGGAAATCGAGTACACCCAGCCCCAGCGCCGCGCGGGCAAGACCCACAACAACTGGTACAGCCTGTACGACGCCGCTATGCTGAGCTTTACCAGCTACACCAAGGCCGGTATGCGCATTGCAACGTTCGCAGGCTTCCTGGTGGCGGGGCTGAGCTTTCTGGTCGGCCTGTTCTATCTGATTGCCAAACTGCTGTTCTGGCAGAGCTTCCGCGCCGGGTACGCGCCGACGATGATCGCCATCTTCTTTATGGGCGGTATTCAGCTGGCGTTCCTGGGCTTTTTGGGTGAGTACGTCATGGCTATGAACACCCGCATCATGAACCGCCCGCTCGTTGTGGAGGAAGAACGCCTCAACTTTGGGCCGGACGACCAGTGACCGGCATGAAGCAGGAGTTTGGTTATTTCCTGAAAAACGCGAAATTCCGCGCGGCGCTGGGGCTGACCCTGCTGCTCAGCTACGGCTATGCCATCGCCACGACACGGGTCAGCATTGACTCGCTGGAAGGGGACCGCTACATCGGCACGGGCGGCGTCATGCTGTCCACCGGACGGTTCGGCATGAACCTCTGGGCCGCGGTGCTGGGCTACGGCAGGGCCGAGCCGAGCTATGCCTTTGGCATTGACCTGCTGGCGGCGCTGCTGCTGGCGCTGGCGGCGGTGAGCTTCTGTGCGCTGCTGCGCAAGGCCGCGCAGGACCGCATCAGCATGTTCGGCTATGGGCTGTTTGCCTGCCTGTTTGTCTCCTACCCGCTGATGAACGAAATTTGGGAGTACAGCGGCGCGAATGTCTGCGTCTGCGGCGGCTATTTGCTGGACGCCGCTGCGCTGAATCTGCTGTGGGACGCGCGCCAGCCCGGCGTGCCGTGGCGCGGCAGGGCTCTGCGCATGGGCGCGGCGGCGCTCTGCCTGATGGTGGTCTGCTCGTCCTATGAGTCACTGGCGGCGGTGTTTGTGCTGGCCGTCTTTGCGCTTTTAACGCTGGAGCAGCTGCTGGCCGCCGAGCGCCCGCGGCTTGCGGCAGTCCTGACCGAGGGACTGTGGTACGCGGCGGCGCTGGTCGGCGGGCTCTGCCTGCGCGTGCTGGTGACGTCGGGCATCCATCTTGTGCTGCCGCAGGCTGCGGCCAACGGCGCCACCGAAATTTTGTGGGCGTTCTACCCATTTGTCTATCTTGCAAAGCTGCTTGTCAAGGGCATTCTGATTAACTACGCACTGCGCGGCTGTTTCTACCTGCCCATTGCTGAATTGGCGGTGGCGGTGCCGGTGTTTGTCGCTCTGGTCATCGTGCTGGCGGTGCGCAAAAAGCGGCCCCTGCTGCTGCTCACCGGCGCGGGGACGTTGTTCTCACTGGTGCTGCTGTCGTTTGTGCAGGGGCGGTACTCGCCCTACCGCACCTGCCAGGTGTTTGCGCTGTTTGTGGCGCTGGCGGGGCTGGCCGTGTATGAGCTGCTGCGCCGCGCTGCGGCCCGGCGGGCTGTGCTGCTGGGCAGCGTGCAGCTGCTGGCGGTGCTGCTCTGTCTGCACCAGGCCATGTACCTGAACCATCTGCTGGCCGTCGATTACCAGCGCTCCGAGCAGGAGGCCGCCGTGGTGCGCACTCTGGGCACCGAGCTTGTGCGCGACTACGGCACCGACAAGCCCGTGGTGCTGGTGGGCCGTTACACGCTGGGGGAGAATATCACCCGGTACACGACGGCTGACCCGATGCAGCACCCGCTGTACCGCTTCTTCCGTGAGCACACGAGCTGGGAGAGCGGCGACACCGTCAAGTACGTCGAGACCAACTGCAACTCGGTGCTGAACTGGTCGGTCACGGCCTTCTCCGAGGTGGATGACGTCTACGGCCAGGCAGCGGAGCACCTGTTCCGCTACTATGGCTTTGCTTTGGACATGACCCACAGCGCTGCCCTGCATGAGCAGGCGCAGACCTACGCCGACACCCACAACCTGCCGGGATACCCCCGGGCGGGGGCGATTGTCGATTGCGGGGACTATGTGCTGGTAAATCTGCAATAAGAATACCGCGGAAAAGTTTGCGCATCTCCGCGGTTTTGCTTCTTCTGTATTTGCCGATGTTTCAGCCGGTCACAGTCTCAAAGGGCTTCGTCAGGTGCCCGTTCCTGTCGGCTTCGCAGGCGCGGCGGGCCTACTTCAAATACTCCACCAAAAACGCCACTGTCGTCTCCCGCAGCGCTTTGTCCAGCGCGGCGGCGGTGGCGGCGTCCTCGGATAGATAGTTGTGGTTCCCCTCGGCAAACGGCTCCAGCACGACCCTGCCGTCGGGCAGGCTCTCGACGGCGGCTATCGTCTCGGCCTGGGTCGTGTCGCTCAAAATGCCCTCATGGCCGGTGTAGGTCAAAAGTGTCGGCAGGGCGCTCTCCCGCAGGGCGGCGTTCGGGTCGGAATCGCGCATCTCGGTGAACAGCGTTCCGCTGACATCGACGCCCCAGGTGCTGATGCTGCCGCTCGCCTCGGCCTCAGCGGCCAGCGCTTCCACGGCGGAAAAGTCGTCGATGTTCAAAAATTCCATGCCGCGCAGGCCCGCGCCGTTGGCGGGGCTCCACAGCGCCAGCGCCGTGATGCCGCCCCTGCGCTGCGGGTAGAGGCTGGCCAGCCGTCCGCCCATGCTGTGACCCACCAGCGCTGTGCGGCCCGTGCCGTAGGTCTGCTGCATGTAGGTGATGGCGCTCTCGACGTCGTCGGTCATGTTGGACAGCGTGTAGGCTGTGAACGGCTCGGTGCTGTTGCCGCAGCCGGGAAAATCCAGCCGCACCGTCGCAATGCCCTGGGGCGGCCAGATCGTCGGCCAGCGGCGCAAAGTGGCCGTCGCCGCTGCGGCTGCCGGTAAAGCCGTGGCAGAGCACGACGAGCGGCAGCTCCTCCCCGCGGGCCAGCTTGCCGGGCAGCTGTACCGTGGCGTAAATGTCCCCGCGCGTGCCGGGTATGGTGACGTCCTGCGCTTTCGGTGCGGGCGTCAGCAGAAAGAGCGATGCCGCCACGCAGAGAGCCAGCGCGGCAATGCAGCCTGCAAGGGTATAAAAAGCGCGTTTATGCGTTTGCTTGTGCATAGAATTACCTCCGTAATGCCTCTATTAAAGCCTATGCGGGGCAAAAAAGTCAAGACGCACAGAATACACACAAAAAAATCAGGTGACAAACCCGGGGCGGATGTGGTATACTAAAAGATTACAAAATTGGTTAAAAAATGTCAGACCCGGGGCGCAGGCGCAGCCTTGCCCCGGCTTTTGTCCTGTTTTACCGGAGGTGCTTGACTACGAATTCTATAGCGAACCGTATGCCCCGCCTGCTGGCTATGCTGTTTGTGCTGCTGGGGCTGTTCTGCGCGGCGGCACTGCCCGCCCATGCGGAGGACTACGACACGGTGCTGGACCGCCTGTCCCGCCTGCAGGCGCTGGCGCGGGAGTACTCGGCCAATCAGGCCGACACGCCCGACCCGATCGAGCTGACGCTGGCCTACACCCGCACGGGGGAGTACAACACCACGATCTGGCAGCTGACCGCCGGTGTGCGCGACCCCGGGTTTGAGAGCTGCGTCAACAGCAGTGACCCCGAGCTGGCGTCGCTGCAGAATATGGGCATCGTCGTCCTGCCCAACGGAGAGAGCATCGACTTTGGGCACCTGCTGGCGTCGATGAACCTTGTCTACAACGGCATACCCATCACGGGCAGCTGGGGCGGCGACTGTGAGGAGCTGGCCAGGCAGTATTACGGCCAGGCTGGCGATGCCGCGGGCTACGCCGAGGCGATGCGCGCTTCCTTTAATATAGACGATGACGGCACGCTGAGCCGCTTCAGCAACGGGGACCTGCGGGCGGACCTCGACTCCGTCGTCGTCGGCTCCAAGGTGACAAAGGACACCGACCTGGCCGAGGCGCTGCGCAGCTACTACGCGAATCTGACCGAGTATGACCGCGTCAAGGAGTTCATCTCGCTGAGCTTCGGCACGGTGGATACCTCGAGCACGGCCTTTGCGGATGCCGTGTACAGCGCTCTGCTGGAGGATTCCGGTATGCAGCTGCTGTTCTACATGAACGGTATGTGGACCGTCAAGGGCTGGCAGATCAAGGACGACTACGCCCCCGCTGTGCGCGGCGCAACAGACCTGTTTGCCGAGTACCTGGCCAACGCGGTCAATCACGAGAAGATCAAGAGCGAGACGAATGACCGTCTGGTTGCCATGGGCGGGCAGGCACTGGCCGACGCGCTGGAGGCGTTGGGCGACACCGACGCCTCCCAAGCCGCACTGACCGCCGCCGAGGAGATGGCCAATAACGCCCAATCGACGGTTTCCTCCGGTTCGGATGTGGTCTCCGCCGCGCGGGAGAATTTGCAGACAAACTTTAACGTGAAGGTCTTCCAGCTGATTTTGCTGATTGCGGCAGGGCTGGCAGCGTTCATGCTGGTGTTCAGCATGGTGATGTTTGTGGTGCACCGAAAAGAAATTGAGTTTGGACTGCGTGCCGCTCTCTTGTGGGAAAGAGAGCGGCACGCTTTTTTTAGGTTGGGCGCGGGGCAGGCGGGCAGGCCGCTTTTTTCTGTTCACACCCCGTTCACATTCCGTATATTCACCCCGAGTTATCCACGGCGTATAACGGTTATCCACCGTGGAAATGTTGAAAATCTCCGTGGAAGCGTGGAAAACTCTGCCGTCCAGACCCGTTCAAAGCGGAAACTGGGAAAATCTACGTAGAAAAACGTTTATTTTCCACTTTTCCACAGCGGCGCTGTTGAAAACTGTTGGAAAGCCGGGGAAAACGCGAATTGCGCTTTTTGCAACACAAAATACACA
>ENA-OQBL01000065-OQBL01000065.1-human-gut-metagenome-genome-assembly--contig:-NODE-65-length-65810-cov-4.358251_pt1 | contig 65810 bp, 56 predicted proteins | sample MGYA00242747_ERZ504553 | MGnify/ENA primary metagenome ERZ504553 (study PRJEB26092, sample SAMD00036240) | human gut metagenome | host: Homo sapiens | study: EMG produced TPA metagenomics assembly of...
GGTCGTGGCACCGCCAAAGCCTGCGGGCCAAAGCCTGTGGCATTGATGGCGTCCAGCAGTTCCTTTTCCAGCGCTGCATAATACGGGTCGGCGTTGGGTTCGTCCAGCGGGCGCAGCAGCGCCTTTTTGGCCAGCGCTGCGCAGTGGTCGAAGCTGCCGCCGATGCCGATACCCAGCACAATGGGCGGGCAGGGGTTGGCTCCGGCCTGCTCCACCGTGTCAAGCACGAATTTTTTCACGCCCTCGACGCCGTCGGCTGGCTTGAGCATGGCAAGGCGGCTCATATTCTCACTGCCCGCGCCCTTGGGGGCGACGGTGATTTTGCAGCCGCTGCCCGGCACAAGATGCACAGTCAGAAATGCCGGGGTGTTGTCCCCCGTGTTGACGCGCTGCAGCGGGTCGGCGGTGATGGATTTGCGTAAGAATGCTTTCTCGTAGCCGCGGCGCACGCCCTCGTTGACGGCATCGGTCAGGTCGCCGTCAATGTGAGCGTCCTGGCCCAGCTCGATAAAGACGCAGGCCATGCCGGTGTCCTGGCAGATAGGCAGGTCTTTCTCTTTCGCAACGCAGAGATTCTGCTGCAATAAGCCCAGTGTCTCCTTTGCCAGCGGCCACGGCTCGGCGGCCTCGGCGGCATCCAGTGCAGCCTTTACGTCGGCGGGCAACCGGGTGTTGGCCTCGATGCAGAGAGTCTCCACCGCGTCGGTGATGGCGGCGGCGGGAATTTCACGGATGCTCATACGCGCGCCACGCCGCTTTCTCTCGCGGCCTGTGCGACGGCAGCGGCGACGGTATCGGCCACGCGGGGGTCAAATGCCTTGGGCAGGATGTTTTCCTCGTTCAGCTCGTCGTCGGGGATGAGACCCGCGATGGCCTTAGCGGCGGCCATCTTCATAGCGGGGTTGATGTCCCGCGCACGGACGGACAGCGCACCCTTGAAGATGCCGGGGAACGCCAGTACATTGTTGACCTGGTTCGGGAAGTCGCTGCGGCCCGTGCCGATGACGCGGACGCCCGCCTGCTTAGCGAGGTCGGGCATGATCTCGGGCGTGGGATTCGCCATGGCGAACACAATCGCGTCCTTCGCCATCGTGGCGGCCAGCTCGGGGGTCAATGCGCCCGCAATCGACGTACCAATGAAGATGTCCGCGTCCCGTATGGCCTCGGCCAGACCGCCGGTCAGCTTGTCGGGGTTCGTCTCCTCGGCCAGTCTGCCCTTGTGGCCTTCAAGGCCCGCGGGGCGGTTCGGGTAGAGGATGCCGTGCTCATCAACGGCGACGATGTTCTTAGCGCCCGCGACCTGCAGCATGTGGATGATGGCCGTGCCCGCCGCACCGGGGCCGTTCTGGACGATCTTGACGTCCTCAATGCGCTTGCCGACGACCTTCAGGGCGTTGAGCACACCCGCCAGCACGATGATGGCTGTGCCGTGCTGGTCGTCGTGGAACACGGGGATGTCGAGGTCACGCTCGAGTTCGGCTTCGATTTCAAAGCACTCGGGGCTGCGGATGTCCTCCAGGTTGATACCGCCGAAGGTCGGGGCAATGGCCTTGACCGCAGCGATGACCTCCTCCTTCGTCTTGGCGTTCAGGCATATGGGGAACGCATCAACGCCGCCGAACTCCTTGAACAGGACACACTTGCCCTCCATGACCGGCAGACCGGCCTCGGGGCCGATGTTGCCCAGACCCAGCACAGCAGTGCCGTTCGTGACGACGGCGACAGTGCGGCCCTTCATCGTGTAGGTGTAGACGTCATCGGGGTTTGCCTTGATCTTGCGGCACGGCTCGGCCACGCCGGGGGTATAGGCAGTGGACAGCGCATCGCGGTCCTTGCATTCGCAAAGGCTCTGCACGGCGATCTTGCCGGGGAACCTGCTGTGGAGCTCCAGAGCAGCTTTGTTGTAGTCCATGGGGATACCTCTCCTTACTATATAATTTTACTTTTCGTAATGGTGCTCGGTAGGGGCCGGACATGTCCGGCCCGCAGCCTTGCCGCCAAATCGCTATGGATTTTATGTTGAGGGCAGGGCATGCCCTGCCCCTACAGAGTTACTTCTTTTATTCGTGGTGTACCGGCGCATAGTCCGGTTCCAGCTTTATGACACAGAAATGGTCAGGCCACTTGGCCTGTACGGCATTGCGCAGGGCATTGACGAGCTTGACGCCCCGGTGCTGTTTGTCGGTCATGTACTCGGCAGGGACGGCACAGTCAAAAATCACGTTTGTATGTGTCGGACCGGGCACAATGCGCAGGTCGTGGATGTTGGCCAGCGGCGCGAGCTCCTCGACTTCACGCTGCAAAAAAGCCTTCAGCTCGTCCGCGTGGGGGTCACCGGTCACGACGGGGTCAAAGTGGATCGTCGCGATCAGCCCATCCTCCACAAGCAGGTCCCGCTCAATGCGGTCAATGACATCGTGGCTGTGCATGACGTCGTCCTTAGCGTCCATTTCCAGATGGAAGCTGACCAGGCGGCTGCCGGGGCCGTAGTCGTGGATCATCAGATCGTGCACGCCCAGCACGCCGGGATAGCTCAGGGCCTTTTTCTCGATATGCTCGACCAGATCCGAGTCAGGCGCTGCACCCAGCAGCGGATTGATGGTGTCTTTGACGAGCATTGCACCGCTGTACAAAATGAACGCCGCCACACCGATACCCATCAGTCCGTCAATGCGGGCAAAGCCGGTGAGCTTTGTCAGAATCGTGGCTGCCAGAACCGCTGCCGTCGTGATGACATCGTTGCGGGCATCGGCGGCGGTGGCCAGCAGCGTTTCCGAGTCGATGGCCGTGCCGATCTGCCGGTTCAGCCTGCTCATCCAGAGCTTGACGAGGATGGACGCAATCAGTACTGCAACCATGAGCCAGCTGAAAGCGACCTCCGTCGGGTGCAGAACCTTGGCAAAGCTCTCCTTCAAAAGCTCCACGCCGATGACCAGGATCATGACAGAGACCGCCAGCCCGGCCAGATACTCATACCGGGCATGGCCGTAGGGATGCTCCGAGTCCGCCGGGCGCGCGCCGAGCTTGAAGCCGACGAGGCTGACGACATTGGAGCTGGCATCGGAGAGGTTGTTCATGCCGTCGGCGGTGATGGCAACGCTGCCGGTCAGTACACCGACGGCGATCTTGCCGCCCGCCAGCAGTAGGTTACACACCACGCTGACGATGCAGGCCAGGTTTCCGTAGGCCGTGCGGACGGCGCGATCCGCGGTGCTTTTATAATTTTTGACGAAAGTCCGTATTAAAAGCTGAATCAGTGGGAATGCCCCCCTTTTTTAGAAAAAGACAGACCTTGTAAGGGTCTGCCTTTTGGTTGGTTATAAGTTCTTGCCTCCTCTGGGAGGGGGCCAAGGAGAAAAATTACTTCCGCACGATGCAGGCATCGCGCTCGGGGCCGACGGAGATATACTTGATCTTGCAGCCGACCAGTTCCTCCAGACGTGTGACATAGTTCTGAGCAGCCTGGGGCAGGTCCTCAAACCTGCGCACGCCGGTGATGTCGCAGTGCCAGCCGGGCACGTCTCGACAACGGGCTGGGCGTCGTCCAGCGTCTTGCCCATGGGGAAGCGGGTGGTCGTGCTGCCATCGGTCAGCTTGTAGGCGGTGACGATGGGCACTTCCTCCATGTAGTCGAGGACGTCCAGCAGGGTCAGGGCCAGTTCATCGCAGCCCTGGCACTGCACGCCGTAGCGGCTTGCCACAGCGTCGAACGGGCCGACGCGGCGGGGACGACCCGTGGCGGCGCCGTACTCATGGCCGTGCTCACGCAACACGTCCTTTTCTGCCTCGGTCATAGCCAGCTCCGTGGTGAAGGGGCCCTCACCGACGCAGGAGGAATAAGCCTTCATAATGCCGATGGAGAGGTTCAGCTTGTGGCCCGGGATGCCCGCACCGATGGGCGCATAGGCGGACACGGTGTTGGAGGAAGACGTGTAAGGATAGATGCCGAAGTCGATGTCACGCAGAGCGCCCAGCTGGGCCTCGAACATGATCTTCTTGCCCTCGCGGTCAGCCTTGTCCAGATAGTCGCCCACATCGCAGATGTAGGGGGCAAACAGCTTGGAATATTTCTCGCACCAGGCCCACATCTCGTCAACGCTGACAGGCTTCTGGCCATAGATCTTCTCCATGGTCAGGTTCTTGGACTCGACGATGGTCTCCAGACGCTTCCTGACACCGGCGTCCATGTGGACGAGGTCGCCCATGCGCAGGGTCTTTTTCATGTACTTGTCGCCGTAGCTGTAGGCGATGCCGCGCTTGGTGGAGCCGAACTGAGCGCCGGTCTTGGACAAGCGCTCCTCCTCAAGGCCGTCCTGTGCGACATGGAACGGCATGGTGATGGTCGCACGGTCAGAGATTTTCAGGTTTTTGGGGCTGATCTCAACACCCTTCTCGGTCAGGGAGGTGATTTCCTTCTCGAGGTGCTCGGGGTCGATGACCATGCCGCCGCCCATAACGCAGACAACGTCGGGGCGCAGAATGCCGGAGGGAATCAGGTTCAGGACGAATTTGCCGCGCTCGTTCTTGACGGTGTGGCCTGCATTGTCGCCGCCCTGATAGCGCGCAACAATGTCATAGTCCTGGCTGAGCAGATCGACCATGCGGCCCTTGCCCTCGTCGCCCCAGTTGATGCCGGTAATGGAAGTAAGCATACGTTTCTACCTCTTTTGTAAGTAAATAGGCATTTCAGCCTTTTCCGGAATCTCCGGGATCCGCTGCCGTCCTGTATTATACCATATTTGTCAAGAGAATACTATAGCCGTTTTGTACAAGATTCAAATGTTTTCGTTGGCGCAGTTGCAGGGGCAGATCAATGCTTAGAGAGCTTCGCGTACTCGGCATAGGGGATCTTTGCGCCGTCCGCAGTCTGGACATAGGTGCTGTCAAGCTGCTGTTTGAAGGCCGCGCGCATATCGGCCAGATACTCCTTGCGCAAAGCGTCGCGCTCGGCGGTTTCGCGCTCGGTCAGACCGATGGCCTTGGCCTTTTTTGCCAGCGCGTTGATGCGGTCAATTTTGGATTTTTCCATGGTGTATGTCTCCTTGTTGTTTGTTTTTACCATTATACCACATTTTCACAGCAATTTCATTTTACTTTTCCGAAAAATCGTGTATAATAAGAAAGTATGCAATTTTGAAAAAGACAGGAGAATTCCATGAAACTGAAGAATTTCCGCCGTGTGGCAGCCCTTGGCATGGCTGTCGGCATGACCGCTGTGCTTGCGGCCTGCGGCAATACCGCTGACACCGCCTCCTCCGAGGCCGCTGAATCTACCGCCGAGACGGCTGACACCGCCGAGAAGGCCAGCGCTGAGACTGCGGACGCCGAGTACGCCTATCTGGCTGATTTCAGCTTTTCCGATGCGTTTGACGAGAACGGTTATCTCAAGGGCGTGACCGCCACCGATTATGTCACCCTGCCCGACGACTACGCGGACATCACGATCAGCGCCGACCTGGGCCAGGTCAGCGACGACGACATCAATGATTACATTGATTCCAACGTGCTGTCCAACTTTGCGACCACGAATGAGGTCAAGGACCGCGCAGCCGCGGACGGCGATACGGTCAACATTGACTACGTGGGCCGCATCGACGGCGTTGCTTTCGACGGCGGCGACACCAAGGGCAGCGGCGCTGACCTGACTTTGGGCAGCGGCACCTACATTGACAACTTTGAAGATCAGATCGTCGGCCATACCCCCGGCGAGACCTTTGACGTCACGGTCACCTTCCCCGAGGATTACGGCAATGAGGACCTGAACGGCAAGGAAGCCGTCTTTGAGACGACCCTGAACTACATCAAGGAGTCCGTCACCCCCGAGCTGACCGACGACTGGGTCAAAGAAAATCTCGGCGAGAGCATGAGCCTGAACAGTGTCGATGAGCTGAAGGCCTTCGTCAAGTCCACGATGCTCTATGACAACCAGGCCAGTGACGTTTACACCGACCTGCATGACAAGGCCAGCTACGCGGACGAGCTGCCGCAGACCGCGCTGGACTACTACCGCGATGTGCTGCTGTACCGCATTTACACCAACGCCCAGAAATACGGCACTGACATGAACACCCTGCTTTCCTCCGGCATGATGGGCAGCAGCTATGACAGCGTGGATGCCTATCTGGCAGATGCCAACGACAGCATCAAGTCCATCACCCAGCAGGCCCTGCTGATGCAGGCCGTGGCCGAGAAAACGGGCTTCAAGTGCGACACCGCCACCATGAACGCTGACTTTGGCCGCTACTACGGCACCACCGACCCGAGCCAGTATGTCTCCGCCTATGGTGAGAACTACATCAAGATGAACGTTCTGCAGAGCGACGTCATGCAGAACCTGATTGACAACGTCAAGTACGAATAAGCGGTAAGCGCCGCCGCACTCCCGGTTTTGCACCGGGAGTGCTTTTTTGTTGCTTTTTGCGGGGAAACCTTTATAATAAAGGTATTCTGAACAAGGAGTCCTTCCCTATGCCTCTTATCATCCCGAAAGACTTGCCTGCTTACGAGGAATTGCAGCAGGAAAATGTATTTGTCATGCACCAGGAGCGCGCGATGAGCCAGCATATCCGCCCGCTGCGCATCCTGATTTTAAACCTGATGCCGACCAAGATCGTGACCGAGACCCAGCTGGCCCGCCTGCTGGCAAACAGCCCTTTACAGGTGCAGGTCACCTTTTTGCAGACGGCGACCCACAGCACGACCCACACCGCGCCCGAGCACATGAAGGCGTTCTACAAGACGTTTGACGAGATCAAAAACGAGCGCTTTGACGGCATGATCATCACCGGCGCGCCGATTGAGGACCTGGACTACGAGGACGTTGACTACTGGGACGAGCTCTGCCGCATCATGGACTACACCAAGGAGAACGTCTACTCCACCATCCACCTGTGCTGGGGTGCGCTGGCGGGGCTGTACTACCACTTCGGCATCCCCAAGGTGCATCTGGACAAGAAGATGTTCGGCGTGTTTGAGCATCGTGTGACACGGCCTTCCAACCCGCTGGTACGCGGCTTCGACGAGGTATTCTACGCCCCGCACAGCCGCTGGGCCGGGCCGGACCGCGCCGCCATCGACGCCTGCGGCGACCTGCGCATTCTGGCCGAGAGCGACATTGCCGGGCCGATGCTTCTTTCCACCGAGTCCGGGCGGCAGATCTTTGTCATCGGCCACCCCGAGTACGACAAATATACACTGGACAGGGAGTATAAGCGCGATGTGAAGGCCGGCAAGCCCATCAACATCCCATGCAACTACTACCCCGACGACGATCCGAGCCGTGACCCGCTGTTCCGCTGGCGCGCCCACGGGTATCTGCTGTACACGAACTGGCTGAACTACTACGTGTATCAGGACACGCCGTATGATCTGAGCCGTCTGGAAGCGTTGGAGAAGTAATAGCCCATTTGTAGGCGCGGATGCCTGCATCTGCCCGCGGGTCGATGCAAGCATCGACCCCTACAGGTTCCCCGATAGTAGAATTTTGTCTCAAGGAGCTTACTATGCCCAAAATCAGCGCCTGCATTGTGGCGTACTGTGATTATGACGAGGTCTGCGCCGCGGTGCGCAGCATCCTGCACTATACCCCTGCCCCGGATCTTGCCCTGTATGTCGTGGACAACGGCAGTCCCGACGGCTGCGGCAGGCAGCTGGCAGAGACGGATTTCGGCGACAGCCGCGTGACTGTGCTGCCGCTGGAAAAAAAATATCGGCTTCGGCAAGGGCCACAACTATGTGCTGGATCGTCTGACCAGCGACGTACACTTTATTCTGAACCCGGACATCCTGCTGACCGGCGACGTGCTGGAGGACATGGCCGCGTGGCTGCTGGCCCGGCCCGGGGCCGCCATGGCAACGCCCCAGCTGCGCTACCCGGACGGCAAGCTGCAGCACCTGCCCCGCCGCAAGCCGACGCCCTGGCTGCTGCTGGCGCGGCAGCTGGCTCCGAAGCTCGGCGGCTGCTTTAAGAAGGCCGACGACCACTACACGATGCAGGATGAGGATCTGACCGTGCCCCGCCGCATCGAGTTCTGCACCGGCAGCTTTATGGCCGTGCGCACCGATGTGTTCAAGGAAATCGGCGGGTTTGACCCCGGGTATTTCATGTATGTGGAGGACGCCGACCTGACCCAGAAGGTGCTGCAGAAGGGCACCGTCTGGCTGGCTCCGCAGTTTTCCGCCATTCATGCGTGGCACCGCGCCCCCATGCGCGACGCAGGCAAGTTCAAGATGCAGCTTGTCAGCATGGGACGGTATTTCAAAAAAGTGGGGCTGTGGGAAAGGGACAGTATGACCCTGCCGACATTTCGGAACTTGTAGGGACAGATGCTCACCATCGGCCCCTACAACGCAAGAGCAGCGCAAAAGCAGCGTAAGAACAGCTCCGGTTGTTTCTCTTGACAAACCCGCGTTCCTATGCTACAGTAAGAATATCGCAAGGCCGCTGACCGACGGGATATTGTGGGGCTTACCACAGGGGACGCGGCGTTATCACTTGCCTTTTAAGCCGACCGTCTGGGCTGCATACACTGGAGTATAGTGTGTGCAGCCCTTTATTGTTTTTTACAAAAACGGAGGAATCGTACAATGTTGAGCGACATCGAAATTGCCCAGGCCGCCAAAATGCAGCCCATCACTGAAATCGCCGCCAATCTGGGCCTGCAGGGCGAGGACGTCATCCCCTACGGCCACTACAAGGCCAAGCTGAACCACAAGCTGGCCAAGGCTGACAAGCCCGAGGGCAAGCTGATCTTAGTCACCGCCATCAGCCCCACGCCCGCGGGCGAAGGCAAGACCACGACGAGCGTCGGTCTGGCGGACGCCATGAACGCGCTGGGCAAAAAAAGCGATGCTCTGCCTGCGTGAGCCGTCGCTTGGCCCCGTGTTCGGCATCAAGGGCGGCGCTGCCGGCGGCGGCTATGCTCAGGTCGTGCCGATGGAGGACATCAACCTGCACTTTACCGGCGACATCCACGCCATCGGCGCGGCCAACAACCTGCTGGCTGCCATGATCGACAACTCGATCCAGCAGGGCAACCCGCTGAACATTGACCCCCGCCGCATCACCTGGAAGCGCTGCATGGACATGAATGACCGCCAGCTGCGGTTCATCGTGGACGGCCTCGGCGGCAAAGTCAACGGCACCCCGCGTGAGGACGGCTTTGACATCACCGTTGCCAGTGAGGTCATGGCGGTGTTCTGCCTGGCCACCGATCTGGAGGACTTAAAGGCCCGCCTGTCCCGCATCGTCTGCGCCTACACCTACGACGGCCAGCCCGTCACCGCCGGGCAGATCGGCGCGGCGGGCGCGATGACCGCACTTTTGAAGGATGCGCTCGACCCGAACCTTGTCCAGACGCTGGAACACAACCCCGCCATCATCCACGGCGGTCCGTTCGCCAACATTGCCCACGGCTGCAACAGTGCCATTGCCACCAGGCTGAGCCTCAAGCTGGCCGACTACGTTGTGACCGAGGCCGGCTTCGGCGCGGATCTGGGCGCGGAGAAGTTCCTTGACATCAAGTGCCGCTATGCCGGGCTGCACCCCGCCGCCGTTGTGCTGGTGGCCACGGTGCGCGCGCTCAAGTCCCACGGCGGCGTGGCCAAGCCCGATCTGGGCAAGCCCAACGCCGAGGCCGTGCGTGCGGGCAGCGTGAACCTGGCCCGCCACATCGAGAACCTGCAGGGCTTTGGTCTGCCGGTCTGCGTTGCCATCAACGCCTTCCCCACCGACACTGCGGAGGAGATGGATGTTATTTATGACGTCTGCAGCAAAGCCGGTGTGCCCTGCGCCCTGAGCGAGGTCTTTGCCAAGGGCGGCGAGGGCGGCAAGGCGCTGGCCGAGACCGTGCTGTCCATCCTGGACGACAGCGCCGAGGTGCAGTACACCTACGAGCTGGACGCGCCGCTGACGGATAAGATCGAGGCCGTCGCCACGAAGATCTACCGCGCGGGCCGCGTAAGCTACACCGCCGCCGCAAAAAATGACGCTGGACGAGCTGACCGCGCTGGGTTATGGCAAGCTGCCGGTCTGCATTGCCAAAACGCAGTATTCCTTCAGCGACAACGCCAAGCTGACGGGTGCGCCCGAGGGTCACACGCTGAATGTGCGCGAGGTGCGTTTGAGCGCCGGTGCGGGCTTTGTGGTCGTTGTCTGCGGCAGCATCATGACGATGCCCGGCCTGCCCAAGCACCCCGCTGCCATGGACATTGACGTGGATGTACACGGGAAGATCACGGGGCTGTTCTGATTGGTAAATTTGGTAAAATCGTAAAATAAAGAATCCCCCTTCCGGGAGGCTGTAGGGGCGGATGATGAGCATCCGTCCCTACAGAGTTCCCGGAAGGGGGATTTTTTATTAATAGTTATCACGCAGGCTTACAAATTTTCGCCGTTCGCACCAATGGCCCCGGCATGCCATGCGGCGCTGTCCCCGGGGGACGGGTCGGCGTTATTCCGCCATGTCTCCCGCTTTTGGTTCCGGGGTCTCTGCGTCCTTCTGCTCCATGTCCGGGGCAATTTTGCCGCCGGGCATCTTGTGGCCGAAGGACGGCACAAAGAAATACTTGCGGATGATGAAGATCAGTGCGATGGCCACCACGCTGACCAGGTTCTGCACGGCGTCCTCATGACCGACGATCATGTGGCGGGCAATGGCGTAGAGCAGCACCTCCAGCACGCTGCCGGGGCTGTGCTTGGCCAGCATCTTGATAAACTCGATGCCGATGACGATGTCCAGCGCACGTTCCAGAAAGGTGCGGATCTCCAGGCTGTCGGCATCGGTCAGCAGACCGGGCATCAGCTCCACCAGCGGGACAATGCTCATGAGCAGGGCCGCCAGCACAATGCCGGAGAGCACGACTTCGAGGATGCCCGCAGCCTCGGCGATCTGGTCGCGGAAGATGCGCTTGAACCATTCCTCCCTGCCGTGCAGGGCGTGATTTGTCAGGCGTCGTTTGGGTGCAATCATACAAAGCTCCTTGTTATGTATTTTTTCTATTTATCATATTTTTGTGCCCTGTACCAGCAAAAATTTTACAGGCCGTTTTAAAGTATGACAACTGCCCCCCAAGACCCATCAAAAACGACAAAAAGCGACGGTCAAAACCCTTTTGCACCGATTTTTTGGCTGAAATGTCCGCCGGGCGCTTGCATTTTTTTTGCCCAGCGTTTACACTACAAGTACAGGGCACATCTTACTTTTATTAAAGGGGGATCTTCCGTGGCAAACGCAATGCAGCGTATTGGCTTCTTCGCGGGTGTTCTGTACCATCATACCCTTTTTACGTCGACACCACAGCGCAGTGTATCCTGATGCGGAGCACTGCGCTGTTTGCTTTGTAAGGGAGGTTTCAAAACGTATGAAAAAAAGTTGCGATCATCATGGGCTCGGACAGTGACTGGCCGGTGGTCAAGGGTGCCTGCACGGTGCTGAAGGATTTCGGCGTGCCGTATGAGGCGCACATTCTTTCGGCCCACCGCACACCGGAAGCCGCCGCCGCGTTCGCCAGGAGCGCCCGTGCCGAGGGCTACGGCGTCATTCTCTGCGCTGCCGGCATGGCCGCGCACCTGGCCGGTGCCTTTGCCGCCAACACCACCCTGCCCGTTGTGGGCATCCCGATGAAGGGCGGCGCCATGGACGGTCTGGACGCCCTGCTGGCCACTGTGCAGATGCCCAGCGGCTTTCCCGTGGCTACCGTAGCGCTGAACGGCGCGAAGAACGCCGCGTATCTGGCTGTGGCGATTCTGGCCGTGGCCGACGACGAGCTGGCCGCGAAGCTTGACAGCTTCCGCGCCGACACCGCCGCCGCGATTGCCAGGAAGGACGCCGCCATTGCCGCCGAAGCCGCAGCACTGTAAAAGAGACTTCCCCCAAAGGGGAAGCCAAAGACAGGTACACATACATACTTTACTATATTATACTATAAAAAGGAGCGTTTCTCATGAATTACGAAGTCAAAGAGCAGCTGTACGAAGGCAAGGCCAAGCAGGTTTTCGCTACCAACGATCCCGAGATCGTCATGGTCCACTATAAGGATGACGCCACTGCCGGTGACGGTGAGAAGAAGGGCACCATTCGCGACAAGGGCATTGTCAACAACAAGCTGTCCAACGCTCTGATGCAGAAGCTCGAGAAGGAAGGCATCCCCACCCATTACGTGCAGGAGGTCAATGACCGCGACACCTTTGTGAAGAAGGTCGAGATCGTGCCTCTGGAGGTCATCATCCGCAACGTTGCAGCCGGTCACTTCAGCCTGCGCATGGGCGTGCCCGAGGGCAAGGTCTTTAAGACCCCCATCCTCGAGTACAGCTACAAGAACGACGATCTGCACGACCCGTTCATCAACCACTACTACGCCCTGGCCCTCGACCTGGCTACCCAGGAGGAGCTGGACACCATCGCGAAGTATGCCTTCAAGGTCAACGAGGTGCTGAAGAAGATCATGCTGGACGCCAACATCCGTCTGGTGGACTTTAAGCTCGAGTTTGGCCGCCTGTCCGACGGCACGATCATCCTGGCTGACGAGATCAGCCCCGACACCTGCCGTTTCTGGGACGCCACCACCGGCGCACATCTGGACAAGGATCTGTTCCGCCGCAACATGGGCGGCGAAGCCGACGCTTACCAGGAAGTCATGAAGCGCCTGCTGGGCTGATTGCACCCGCACAATTTACCGTGCGCTTTCCCGTAGGGGCGCATGCCCTATGCGCCCGCAAGAGGCAGCCGACCCACGGGCGGATATAGGATCCGCCCCTACGGCTTTACCATTCCGACAATTGGAGCAAATAAATGAGCGAAATTTCCCAATACACCGAGTCCCTGCACGAGGAGTGCGGCGTGTTCGGTATGTATGACAAGACCGGCGAGACCGATATGGTCAGCGCCGTCTACAGTGCGCTGTACGCCCTGCAGCACCGCGGCCAGGAGAGCTGCGGCATTGCGCTGAACGTCGACGGCGTGCTGACCGGCTACCGCGATCTGGGCCTTGTCAGCGAGGTCTTTACCAAGCGCGTGCTGGAGGAACTGCCCCGCGGCGCAAAGATGGCTACCGGCCATGTCCGCTATGCCACGGCGGGCCAGCGCAGCCGTTCCAATGCGCAGCCGATGGTTTTGCATCACTGCAAGGGTGCTATGGCGGTCTGCCACAACGGCAACCTTGTCAACGCGCCGAAGCTGCGCCGCAAGCTCGAGATGAGCGGTTCGATCTTTCACGGCACGTCGGACACCGAGGTCATCGCCTATCTGCTGACCCAGAACCGTCTGCTGACGCCGAACATTGAGATGGCCGTCAGCCGCACGATGGACGACATCGAGGGCGCATACTCCCTCGTCATTATGACCCACACCAAGCTGATCGCGGCGCGCGACCCCAACGGCTTCCGCCCGCTGTGCATCGGCGAACTGCCCGACGGCAACGGCTATGCCTTTGCCAGCGAGAGCTGTGCGCTGGACGCCGTGGGCGCGAAGTTCGTCCGTGACGTGCGCCCCGGCGAGATCGTTATTGCCGACCACAACGGCCTGCGCACGATGGAGGACCACTGCGGCGCCGCGCCGCACACGATGTGCGTCTTTGAGTACATCTACTTTGCCCGCCCGGATTCCGTCATCGAGGGCACTTGTGTGCATGAGGCCCGTCTGCAGGCAGGCCGGTTCCTGGCGCAGGAGCATCCCGTGGAGGCCGATGTCGTCATCGGCGCACCGGACTCTGGTCTGGATGCAGCGCTCGGCTATGCGCAGGAGAGCGGCATCCCCTACGGCGTGGGCTTTATCAAGAACAAATATGTAGGCCGCACCTTCATTCAGGGCAGCCAGGCCCAGCGCGAGAGCAGCGTGCGCATCAAGCTGAACGCCATCTCGTCCACGGTCAAGGGCAAGCGCGTTGTGCTGGTCGATGACTCCATCGTCCGCGGCACGACGAGCGCCCGCACCATCCGCCTGCTGCGCGAGGCCGGTGCTGCTGAGGTACACTACCGGATCAGTGCGCCGCCGTTCGCCCACCCGTGCTACTTCGGCACCGACATTCCCGACGAGAAGGATCTGATTGCCACCGGCCACACCGTCGAGGAGATCAACGAGCTGGTCGGGTCTGACACGCTGGGCTATTTGAGCATCGAGCATGTGCAGCAGCTGGCCATCCACAGCAAGTGCGGCTTCTGCACGGGCTGCTTTACCGGCAAATACCCCGTTGCCCCGCCCACCGAGACGATGGACATTGTCTACGACAAGCCGCTGAGCCAGTCTAAGACGAATAAGAAGCTGTAATCATAACGACGGAAGCGCAGCAGTAGCGCAAACTTCTCTCCCCCACCGCCTGCGGGCGGAGCCCCCTCGCAGAGGGGGCCAAGCCTCCTTGCCTCCCTCTGCGAGGGAGGTGGCGCGCAGCGCCGGAGGGAGAGAGCTTGCCGCTGCCACCCGATTTTCCGAGTAATGTAACGCATTTAGGAGTTCAACATGGAAAAAAGCTATTCTGCCAGCTACGCCGCTGCAGGCGTGGATATTACCGCCGGGTACCGCTCTGTTGAGCTGATGAAGCAGTATGTGGCCCGCACGATGACCGAGAGCTGCATCGGCGGTCTGGGCGGCTTCGGCGGCCTGTTTGAGCTGGACTGCACCGGCATGGAGCATCCCGTTCTGATTTCCGGCACTGACGGCGTCGGCACCAAGCTGCGCATCGCCATGCTGCTGGACAAGCATGACACCATCGGCATCGACTGCGTGGCCATGTGCGTCAACGACGTCATCTGCGCCGGTGCCAAGCCGCTGGTTTTCCTCGACTACATCGCCTGCGGCAAGAACATCCCGGAGAAGATCGCCGAGATCGTCAAGGGCGTGGCCGAGGGCTGCGTCCAGGCGGGCTGCTCCCTCGTGGGCGGCGAGACCGCCGAGCACCCCGGCATGATGCCCGAGGATGAGTACGACCTGGCCGGCTTCACCGTCGGCGTCGTGGACAAGGCAAAGATTTTGGACAACTCCACGATGCAGCCGGGCGATGTCATCATCGCACTGCCCTCCACGGGCGTACACTCCAACGGTTTCTCGCTGGTGCGCAAAATTTTTGACATCGACAACGACCCCGATGTGCTGAAAAAGACATTCGACGGCATGGACAAGCCCCTGGGCGAGGCCCTGCTGGCCCCCACGAAGATCTACGTCAAGCCCGTGCTGGCTGTCATGGACGAGATCACGGTCAAGGGCGTGTCCCACATCACCGGCGGCGGCTTCTATGAGAACATTCCCCGCAGCCTGAAAAAGGGCTGTGCGGCCCGCATTGCCAAGGCCGATGTGCGCATCCCTGCCCTGTTCGACGTCATGCAGCGCGAGGGCGGCATCTCCGAGCACGATATGTTCAACACCTTCAACATGGGCGTCGGCATGGTGCTGACCGTCGCGCCCGAGGATGCGGACAAGGCCATTGCCATTCTGAAGGCCCACGGCGAGGACGCCTACCGTCTGGGCACCATCGTCGAGGGCGACGGGGTCGAGCTGGTATGAAGCGTCTAGCGGTACTGGTATCGGGCGGCGGCACGAACCTGCAGGCCCTGCTGGAAAGCGAGCGCCGCGGCGAGAACCCGAACGGTAAAATCGAGCTGGTCGTTGCCAGCAAGCCCGGCGTCTACGCGCTGGAGCGCGCCGCCAATTTCGGTGTAGAATCCGCTGTTGTCAGCCGCAGGGACTACGCTGACAGCGCAGCGTTTGACGCCGCCCTGCTGGACACCCTGCAGAAGCACCGTATTGACGTGGTCGTGCTGGCAGGCTTTTTGAGCGTGCTGGGCGAAAAGGTCATTGCGGCCTACCGCAATAAAATCATCAATGTTCATCCCAGCCTGATTCCCAGCTTCTGCGGCCCCGGCTTCTACGGACTGCGCGTGCATGAGGCCGCGCTGGCCCGCGGCGTGAAGCTGACCGGCGCTACCGTCCACCTTGTAAACGAGGAATGCGACGGCGGGCCCATTCTGCTGCAGAAGGCCGTGGCCGTGGAGCCCGGCGACACCCCCGAGACGCTGCAGAAGCGCGTCATGGTCGAGGCCGAGTGGCAGCTGCTGCCCAAGGCATTGGCGATGGTGTGCAGTGACGAGGTGTAAAATCGTTTTCCACCACTGCACGGCAGGGAATCCCGTTTCCTGTTTATGCAAAACGAGGTTTAACAATGAAAAAGAATCTGTACAAATATCTTGCCGGGAATGACTACCCCGGGCGCGGCATTGTGCTGGGCAAAAGCCCCGACGGCCAGAAGGCGTTCGTCGCCTACTGGATCATGGGCCGCAGCGCCAACAGCCGCAACCGTGTGTTTGAGCCTATCGACGGCGGCATCCGCACGGTGGCCGCTGACCCGGCCAAGCTCGAGGATCCGCACCTCATCATCTACAACGCTGTGCTGACCCTGCGGGAGACCACTGTGGTCACGAACGGCGACCAGACTGACACGATTGCCCGGTTCATGAACGGCAACCTTTTCCCCGGCTACAGCTTTGAGGCTGCGCTGGCGACCCGCACCTATGAGGACGACGCGCCGAACTTTACCCCGCGCATCTCCGGCGTCGTCGATATGCGCCGCGGCGGCTACAAGCTGTCCATCGTCAAGTCCGACGAGGGCAACGCCGAGAGCGTGCAGCGCCAGACGTTCGACTACCCGCAGCCTGTGGCCGGTGAGGGACACTTCATCAGCACTTACGTCAAGAACGGTGCGCCGATCCCCAGCTTTGCGGGTGAGCCGCTGCGCGTCGCCATCGACACGAACGACGCGGACAAGTTTGCCGACAAGCTGTGGGCGAGCCTGAACGAGGACAACAAGGTCAGCCTGTTTGTCCGCAGCATCGAGCTGGAAACCGGCGAGTACGAGGACATTATCCTGAATAAATACACCGCTGTGGAGGGTTAATATGAACGAATTTCAGCTGAAATACGGCACGAACCCCAACCAGAAACCCGCCCGCATCTACATGGCGGACGGCAGTGACCTGCCTGTGCAGATTTTGAACGGACGCCCGGGCTACATCAACTTTCTGGATGCGTTCAACTCCTGGCAGCTCGTGCGCGATTTGAAGAAGGCGCTCGGTCAGCCCGCTGCCGCCAGCTTCAAGCACGTCTCCCCCGCCGGTGCGGCCATCGGTCTGCCGCTGGATGAGACCCTGCGCGCCATGTACCACATTGCGCCGGAGACCGAGCTTTCCCCGCTGGCCTGTGCCTACGCCCGTGCCCGCGGTGCGGACCGTATGTCCAGCTTCGGCGACTGGATCGCGCTGTCCGATGTCTGCGACCTGAGCACCGCGAAGCTGATCCAGCACGAGGTCTCCGACGGCATCATTGCGCCCGGCTACGACGCCGACGCGCTGGAAGTGCTGAAATCCAAGAAAAAGGGCGGCTACGCCATCGTCCAGATCGACGCCGACTACGAGCCGAAGCCGCTGGAGACCCGCACGGTCTTTGGCGTGACCTTCGAGCAGGGCCGTCAGGACCTGGACATTTCCAATGAGACGATGCTGCAGAACGTTGTGACCGAGAACAAGGTCATCAGCGACGAGCAGCGCCGCGACCTCATCATCAGCCTGATCGTGCTGAAATACACCCAGTCCAACAGCGTCTGCTACGTGCAGGACGGCCAGACCATCGGCGTCGGTGCGGGCCAGCAGAGCCGCGTGCACTGCACCCGTCTGGCAGGCCAGAAGGCCGACAACTGGCAGCTGCGCCACATGCCGAAGGTGCTGGACCTGCCGTTCCGCGCTGACATTGCCAAGCCGAACCGCGACAACGCGATTGATGTTTACATCGGCGACACGCCGGAGGATGTCATCGGCGACGATGTCTGGGCCGAGACCTTCACCGAGCAGCCGGCCCCGCTGACCGCCGAGGAAAAGCGCGCTTGGCTGGATGCCGTGACCGGTGTGAGCCTGGGCAGTGATGCCTTCTTCCCGTTCGGCGATAACATCGAGCGCGCGCGCCGCAGCGGCGTGACCGCCATTGTACAGCCGGGCGGCTCCATCCGTGACGCACAGGTGATCGACACCTGCAACAAGTACGGCATTGCGATGGCGTTCTGCGGCATCCGGCTGTTCCATCATTAAACGCAAAAAACAACTCGCCTGCGGCGATTTTTCGTCGCGGGCTGTTGTGCTGTCAAGGAGGACGCTTATGAAAATTCTGGTTGTAGGCGGCGGCGGGCGTGAGCACGCCATCATCCGCGCGCTGAAAAAAAGCCCCCGCTGCTCCGAGATCTGGTGTGCACCCGGCAACGGCGGCATCAGCTATGACGCCCACTGCAAGGCCATCCCTGCCACCGACGTGGACGCCATGGTCAAATTTGCCAAGGAAGAAGCCTTTGACTATGTCGTCGTCGCCCAGGACGACCCGCTGGCGCTGGGCATGGTCGATGCGCTGGCCGCTGTGGGCATCCCGGCATTCGGTCCCGACAAGGCCGCGGCCCGCATTGAGGCCAGCAAGGTGTTCAGCAAGGACCTGATGAAGAAATACGGCATCCCTACGGCCAAATATGAGACGTTCGACGACCCCGAGAAGGTCATGGACTACGTCAAAGCCGAGGGCAAATACCCCGTCGTCATCAAGGCGGACGGTCTGGCGCTGGGCAAAGGCGTGCTGATCTGCCAGAATGAACAGGAGGCTGCCGACGGCGTCAAGGAGATCATGCTGGACAAAAAGTTCGGCGCGTCCGGCAACCATGTGGTCGTCGAGGAGTTCCTGACCGGCCCCGAGGTCAGCGTGCTGTCCTTCTGCGACGGCAAGACCGTCAAGCCGATGGTCTCGAGCATGGACCACAAGCGTGCTCTCGACCACGACGAGGGCCTGAACACCGGCGGCATGGGCACCGTGGCCCCGAACCCCTACTACACGCCCGCAGTCGCCGAGCGCTGCATGCAGGAGATTTTCCTGCCCACGGTTGCGGCCATGCAGGCCGAGGGCTGCCCCTTCAAGGGATGCCTGTATTTCGGCCTGATGCTGACCCCCGACGGCCCGAAGGTCATCGAGTACAACTGCCGCTTTGGCGACCCCGAGACGCAGGTCGTGCTGCCCCTGCTGGAAAGCGACCTGCTGACCGTGATGGAGGCCACAACGAACGGCACGCTGGACAAGACCGATGTCAAATTCAGCGACGGCGCGGCGGCTTGTGTCATCTTAGCCAGCGGCGGCTATCCCCTCGCCTACGAGAAGGGCAAGGAGATCACCGGCCTGACCGCGGGCCAGCTGGACGCCGCCGATGTGACGGTCTACCACGCCGGCACGGCCATCAAGGACGGCAGGCTCGTCACGAACGGCGGGCGCGTGCTGGGCGTGACCGCCACGGCCAACACCCTGCCCGAGGCGCTGAAAAAGGCGTATGCTGCCACGGAGAGCATCCATTTTGACAAGCTGCACAAGCGCAGTGACATTGGGGCAAGAGCGCTGGCAGCGATGCAGTAAAAAGGCTTCCCAATCGAGGGAAGCTGTCACCGAAGGTGACTGATGAGGGCAAACTTCCCGCAGCTTTCCGTCAACGGGATACAACGGTACACTTTCCCCTCATCCGCCCTCGGACGGGGCCTCGGCCACCTTTTTCCCCCAGGGGGAAGGCTTTCCGTCCGTCACTTCCTGCAAATTTAACTCTCAGGAGGAAATACAATGGTATATCGCATTTATGTTGAGAAAAAGCCCGGCTTTGACGGCGAGGCACAGGGGCTTCTGCATGAGCTGGTCGATCTGGTCGGCATCCAGAATCTGACCGGTCTGCGCCTTTTGAACCGCTATGACGTCGAGGGCATCGACGCAGTGCTGTTCCAGCAGGCTGTGCCCACCGTGTTCAGTGAGCCGCCTGTTGACGTGACCTACGACAAGCTGCCCGACGCCAAGACCGTTTTTGCCGTCGAGTACCTGCCCGGCCAGTTTGACCAGCGCGCCGACTCTGCCAGCGAGTGCATCCAGCTGCTGAGCCAGGGCGAGCGCCCCGCGGTGCGCTCCGCCCGCGTCTATCTGCTGGACGGCGACCTGACCGACGCCGACCTGGCCGCCATCAAGAAGTACGTCATCAACCCCGTCGAGGCCCGTGAGGCAAGCCTTGACGAGCGCAGCACCCTGAAAATGGAGTTTGCCATCCCGACGGAGGTCGAGACACTGACCGGCTTCACCGCGCTGGACGACGACGCGCTGGAAGCGTTCCGCAATGAGAAGGGCCTGGCGATGGACCATGCGGACATCGTGTTCTGCCAGAACTACTTCAAATCCGAGCACCGCGACCCGACCATCACCGAGATCCGTCTGATCGACACCTACTGGTCCGACCACTGCCGCCACACGACGTTCGGCACGATCCTGGACAACGTGAAGATCGACGACGAGCTGGTGCAGGCCGCATTTGACCGCTACATGGCACTGCGCGCCGAGACGGGCCGCGACAAGAAAAACCGCACCCTGATGGACTGCGCGACCATCGGTGCCAAGGCGCTGAAGCAGCGCGGCATTCTGAAGAACCTTGACGAGAGCGAGGAGATTAACGCCTGCACCGTCAAGATCAAGTGTGACGTGGACGGTGAGCAGCAGGACTGGCTGTTTCTGTTCAAGAACGAGACCCACAACCACCCCACCGAGATCGAGCCCTTCGGCGGCGCGGCGACCTGCATTGGCGGTGCCATCCGTGACCCGCTGTCCGGACGCAGCTATGTCTATCAGGCCATGCGCGTGACCGGTGCGGCTGACCCGCTGAAGCCTGTTTCCGAGACAATGCCCGGCAAGCTGCCCCAGCGCAAGCTGGTCACGACGGCTGCCGCGGGCTATTCCAGCTACGGCAACCAGATCGGCCTTGCCACCGGTCAGGTCGCAGAGCTGTACCACCCCGGCTACGCCGCCAAGCGCATGGAGATCGGCGCAGTTGTCGGCGCGACGCCTGCCAGCCATGTCCGCCGCGAGGAGCCCGCCCCGGGTGATGTCGTCATCCTGCTGGGCGGACGCACGGGCCGCGACGGTGTCGGCGGTGCCACCGGTTCCTCCAAGGCGCATAAGCTGACGAGCCTTGAGACATGCGGTGCCGAGGTGCAGAAGGGCAACGCGCCCATCGAGCGCAAGCTGCAGCGCCTGTTCCGCCGCGAGGACGCCTGCCGCCTTATCAAGCGCTGCAACGACTTCGGCGCAGGCGGTGTATCTGTCGCCATCGGTGAGCTTGCCGACGGCCTGCACATCGACCTGAACAAGGTCACCCGCAAGTACGAGGGTCTGGACGGCACCGAGCTGGCCATTTCGGAGAGCCAGGAGCGCATGGCCGTGGCCGTCGCCGCCGAGGACGCCGAGACCTTTATGAAGTACGCCGCCGAGGAAAACCTTGAGGCGACTATCGTTGCCACCGTCACCGAGGAAAAGCGGATGCGCGAAGTCTGGAACGGCAAGACCATCGTTGACCTCTCCCGCGAGTTCCTGAACTCCAACGGTGCCGAGCGCCACGCTGATGCGCACATCCTGCCGGGCCATGTCTGGCAGCCCCAGTTTGCCGGTGCAACGTTTGAGCAGAAGCTGGAATCCATGGTCAGCGACCTGAACGTCTGCAGCCAAAAGGGCCTGGGCGAGCGGTTCGACTCCACCATCGGCGCAGCCACCGTGCTGATGCCCTACGGCGGCAAGTACCAGCTGACCCCGACGATGGCCATGGCCGCCAAGCTGCCAGTGGACGGTGAGACGACGACCTGCTCCGGCATGGCTTGGGGCTTCAACCCCTACCTGACCGAGGCTGACCCCTACCGCGGCGCGTATATGGCCGTGGTCGAGAGCGTGACCAAGCTGGTCTGCGCGGGCTTCCACCACGAGGATATGTACCTGACGTTCCAGGAATATTTTGAGCATTTGAACGATAAGCCCGAGCGCTGGGGCAAGCCGCTGGCCGCCCTGCTCGGTGCGCTGGATGCCCAGATGGGTCTGGGCATTGCGTCCATCGGCGGCAAGGACTCGATGTCCGGCAGCTTTGAGGGCCTGGACGTGCCCCCGACGCTCGTCAGCTTTGCGACGGCCATCGGCAACACCCACGACGTGCAGAGCCCCGAGTTCAAGAAGGCCAACAGCTCCGTTGTCATCCTGCGCCCCAACTACAAGAACGGTCTGCCCGAGATCGGCAGCCTGATTTCCCTTTTACAAGACCGTCGAGCAGATGATCGACGAAGGCAAGGTGCTGGCTGCCGCCACGCCGGGCTACGGCGGTGTGGCCGAGGCACTGTTCAAGATGTGCGTCGGCAACCATGTGGGTCTGCAGCTGTCCAATGACATCGACCTGAACGATCTGTTCAAGCCCGCCTACGGCGCGGTCATTCTGGAGCTGCTTGATGCCTCCGCCGGTGAGTTCCTCGGCTTCACCACCGTGGACTACACGCTGGAGGCCGAGGGCAAGGCCATTGACCTGGCCCGTCTGCAGGAGCTGTGGGAGCAAAAGCTCGAGCCGGTATTCCCCTACCGCAAGGCCGGTGAGTTCGTCCCCGCGCTGGAGCATGACTGCCCCGCCAACAAGCGCGTGGCTCCCTCTGTGCGCCTGGCGACGCCGCGGGTCGTCATCCCCGTATTCCCCGGCACGAACTGCGAGTACGACACGGCCCGCGCGTTCCGCCGCGCAGGCGGCGACCCGCATGTTCTGGTGCTGAAAAACCTGACCCCCGCCAACGTGGCCGAGAGCTGCGAGGCGCTGGTAAAGGAGCTGGACGAGGCGCAGATCCTGATGCTGCCGGGCGGCTTCTCCGGCGGCGACGAGCCGGACGGCAGCGCCAAGTTCATTGCGGCGTTCTTCCGCAATCCGTCGGTGGCCGACGCAGTCAACCGTCTGCTGAACCAGCGCGACGGTCTGGCTCTGGGCATCTGCAACGGCTTCCAGGCACTCATCAAGCTGGGCCTGGTCCCCTACGGCGAGATCCGTCCCATCACCGAAAGCGACCCGACACTGACGTTTAATACGATCCACCGCCACCAGTCCATGCTGGTGCGTACCCGCGTGGCCAGCAACAAGAGCCCCTGGCTGAGCAAATGCGACATCAACGACGAGCACCTGATCGCCATCAGCCACGGCGAGGGCCGCTTTGTCTGCAACGAGCAGCTGCTGAACCGGCTCATCGACAACGGCCAGATTGCGACCCAGTACGTTGACCTGCTTTGCCGCCCGACGATGGACATGCGCTACAATCCGAACAGCTCCGTGCTGGCAATCGAGGGCATCACGAGCCCGGACGGCCGTGTCTTTGGCAAGATGGGCCACAGCGAGCGCAGCGGCGAGCAGCTCTATAAGAACGTCACCGGTGACAAATACCAGCCGATCTTTGAGGGCGGCGTGAATTATTTCAAGCTTTGATATTTCGGGAAGTTTCTGCTATACTGGAACTATCAGCTTAAAAGATTGTGAGGATTTGACCCAATGGCACAACACGACAAATATATTTCGCCGTTCTCTACGCGCTATGCGTCGGATGAGATGCAGTACATCTTCTCTGACGACAACAAGTTCCGCACCTGGCGCCGGCTGTGGATCGCGCTGGCTAAGGCCGAGCAGAAGCAGGGCTTGGCCATCACCGATGAGCAGATTGCCGAGTTGGAGGCGCACAAGGACGACATCAACTATGAGGACGCCATTGCGCGCGAGAAGCTCGTCCGCCATGACGTGATGAGCCACGTCTACGCCTACGGCCTGCAGTGCCCCAAGGCAAAGGGCATCATCCATCTGGGCGCGACCAGCTGCTATGTCGGTGACAACACCGACGTCATCATCATGCGCGAGGGCCTGCAGCTCGTGCGCAAGAAAGTCATCGGCGTGCTGGCAAATCTGGCCAAGTTCGCCGACGAGTACAAGGCCATGCCCTGCCTGGCCTACACCCACTGCCAGCCCGCGCAGCTGACCACCGTCGGCAAGCGCGCCACACTCTGGATGAACGAGCTGTACATGGATCTGGAGGAGCTTGACCACCAGATTTCCCAGTTGGCGCTGCGCGGCGTTAAGGGCACCACCGGCACCCAGGCCAGCTTTGTGGAGCTGTTCAACGGCGACTCCGCCAAGATCAAGGCCGTCGAGGCCGACGTCTGCGCCCAGATGGGCTTTACCAAGGTCGTGCCGGTCTGCGGCCAGACCTACAGCCGCAAGGTGGACTACAATGTGCTGTCCGCCGTGGCGGGCATCGGCCAGTCCGCCATGAAGATGGCGACGGACATCCGCCTGCTGGCGAACTTCAAGGAGATGGAGGAGCCGTTTGAGAAGAACCAGATCGGTTCCTCCGCTATGCCCTACAAGCGCAACCCCATGCGCTGCGAGCGCATCTGTGCGCTGAGCCGCTACCTGATGGTGGACGTGCTGAACCCCGCCATCACTGCCGGTACCCAGTGGTTTGAGCGCACGCTGGACGACTCCGCCAACAAACGCATTGCGATGGCCGAGGGCTTCCTGGCTGCTGACGCCATCCTGAACATCCTGCTGAACGTCTCCGACGGGCTGGTCGTCTACCCGAAGGTCGTCCGTGCCCGCGTCATGGCCGAGCTGCCGTTCATGGCAAGCGAAAACATCATGATGAAGGCCGTCAAGAAGGGCGGTGACCGTCAGGAGCTGCACGAGCGTCTGCGTGAGCACGCCGTGGCCGCCGCTGCCGTTGTCAAGCAGGAGGGTAAGCCCAACGACATGATTGCCCGCGTCGAGGCTGACCCCGCATTCGGCCTGACCCGCGAAGAAATCGAGGCCGAGCTCTCTCCCGAAGCCTTTGCGGGCCGCAGTGCCGAACAGGTCACCGAGTTCCTGCGCGATGTCATCCAGCCCGTGCTGGACGCCAACGCCGAGGATGTCGGTCAGCATGTGGAACTGAACGTGTAATTTTTATTCAGCTGTTTATCCGTAGGGGCGGATGCTCATCATCCGCCCGCGGGTCAATGCAAGCATCGACCCCTACAACATAGCAAAAGCCCCGTAGCGTCTTTTGTAAGGCGCTGCGGGGTGTTTTTTATGCGATTTTTTCTGTCGGCTTGTACAAAAAATCACCCCGACTTTTCTGTCGGGGTGTTGGGGTTATTCTGTGGGGCTTTCGGGGTCGGTCTGCTCCTCGGGGGACGGGGTCGGCTCCGGGGCAGGTGTCGGTTCGGGGGTATCGGGGGCGAAGTAGGCGCGGATGTCGCCGTCGCTGCGCTGGGTCGAGATGTCGAGCACGCCCTTATCACCGGCGGCCAGACCCTTTTCCGGGTCGGTCAGCGCGGCAGCGGCCAGTCGCAGCTTGTAGGCGAGGTTCGTCTCACTGCCCAGCAGCACCTGAACGCGGTTTTGGTAGGTGAACTCAATATCACTCAGATCCTGGATGTTCAGCGCCGTCGTGCCGTCAAACAGGTTGTTCTCCTGCAGGCCGTCCCGCATTTTGGTCAGCGTTTGCAGTGCGCTGGCCTGCAGACCCGCTGTCTCCGCTGTGGCCTGCTGGGTCTCGCTCAGGAGTGAGTTATAGCTCTTGGGCTCGATGTTCTGCCCCACCACGGGGGAGAAATCTGTGGGCAGCGACATGGTCAGCAGAATCAGGCCGTCCGGCTGGCTGACGTCGGTGCGCAGAATTTTGAGGGAGTCGCTCAAGACCATCCACCCGCCGGGGTACATGCAGGCGAACCTCTCCGTGGCGGGCTCGACCTTGATGATGACCGCGGCGGGCAGTTGGATCTCCACAGCGACATGCTCCAAATACGGGAACTGAAGCGCCAGCTGCTGGGTCTTTTCCGCGGTGGAGAAGGCGAACAGGTTGGAGTTTTTCTCGATGCCCAGCGCCTCGATCAGCTCGTCGGACGTGTAGATGCCGGTATCGACGGGCTGGGAGCCGTCATAGCTCTCTACCCGGAAGATCGTGACCTTGAACAGAAGGTTGATCGACACAAACGCACCCACGGCCAGCACGGCCAGCACGCCGAGCGCCCCCAGCAGACGGCGGCGGCGCTTTGCCCGTATGATCTCCGCCTGTGTGACGCGGCGCGTGCGTCTTGGCGTGCCGGGGCGGTAGCCTGCCTTCTGGGGATTGATCTCCTGCGCAGGGCGCTGCCGCGGGGGCACATGGGGAGTAGGCGCGGCCTTTTCAGGCGGCGCTTTGGGGCGCGGGCGTTCCTTTTTTCAAGGCCCAAGCGGCTGCCCATACTGCGGCGGGACTGCTGGGCGTAGGAGCCGTTTGCGGATTTTTTGCCTGCGGCTGCGCTGGTTGCGGTCCATAAGCGGCTCCTTTCCGGTGAATTTTGGGGCGGCTGCCCGTGGGTGGATGGTACGTTGGGCGGGCGCATATAGAATGCGCCCCTACGGGGTGTGGCCCGGCGACGCTCGTCACAGCGGGCAGGCAAACGATGTTCGCCCCTACAGGGTGTATGCAGCCTTGCTTAGCCGTTGACCAGCTTCAGCAGCTTTTCGGTAATCAAATCAAGGCTGTGCGGGTTGCCGAGGGTCTTGGCGTTGGCGCCCATCTCGGCCAGCTTGCCGGGGGTGGTCAGCAGGGTCTCGACAGTTTTGACAAGACCGTCACCGGTCAGGTTCTTTTCCTCGATGACGACTGCCGCACCGGCCTTTTGCAGCTCAAGGGCATTATAATACTGGTGGTTTTCGGCCACATTCGGGCTGGGGATCAGCACCGATGCGCGGCCCACGGCCTCAAGCTCGGCCAGCGTCAGTGCGCCGGAGCGGGCAATGACGAGATCTGCCGCGGCCAGCAGCTGGGGCATGTTGTTGATATACTCCGTCACGACGAGGTTCTCGCCGGGGGCAAAGCCCTTTTCCTTTTCCAGCCCTTCAAACAGCTTGACGCCGCGGCTGCCGGTGGCGTGCAGGTGAAGCACGTTCCGGTGCGTCTGCTTTTCCCAGGCGCAGAGGTCGGCCACGACCTGATTGATGCGGTCCGCACCGAGACTACCGCCGAAGCTCAAAATCACGGTGCGGTTTCCGGCGTTCAGCTTGGCGCGCGCTGCGGCGCGGTCCGCGGTCAGCACCTCGGGGCGGACAGGGTTGCCCACGACGGTGGTTTTTTCCGGTGCGCCGAGCTTTTCAACTGCGTCCGCGCTGGCGGCCAGCACAATGTTGACCTCCTTCGCCAGCAGCTTGTTGGTCACGCCCGGGAAGGCGTTCTGCTCATGGATGGCCGTCTTGATGCCGCGCCGGGCTGCCGCGCGCACGATGGGCCCACTGACGTAGCCGCCGCAGCCGATGACAAGGTCGGGCTTGACCTCGTTCAGAATCTTCCGGGTGCGCGGGCCGGACAGCGCCAGATGCCAGATGGCTACGATGTTGCGGCCAATGTTTTCCAGGCTCAAATGGCGCTGGAAGCCGTTGATCTCAATGTGATGGAAGGGGTAGCCTGCCTTGGTGACAAGGCCGTACTCCATCCCCTCGCGGCGGCCCGCAAAGTGGATCTCCGCCGTCGGGTTCGCGGCCTTCAGGGCACCGGCAATCGCCAGCGCCGGGTTGATGTGACCGGCTGTACCGCCGGCAGCAATTAAAACGCGCATGATGGACCTCCATGAGAATAAAATATAGGCTGTGCCCGCCGTGCCGCGGGCGCCGGGCGTCCCCCCTTACCGCGCGGCTCTGCTGCGGTAGCGGGTGCGCTGCAGCATCCGTTCTGTCTCGGCGCGGTGCTGCTCTGCCAGGCGCTGTTCCCGGGCATTTCCGGCGCGCGAGATACTCAACAGCACGCCCATCTCGCTCAGCAGCAGCAGCAGACTGGTGCCGCCGGAGGAGAAGAACGGCAGGCTGATGCCGGTGTTGGGGATCAGTGCCGTGCCGACGGCGATATGCAGAAACACCTGCCAGGCGATCTGCGAGATGATGCCGATACCCAGCACCGTGCCGTACAGGTCGGGTGCGCGCAGGGCGATCATAACGCCCATGATCAGCAGCACCGCAAACGCACCGATGAGGATAACACAGCCGAAGAAGCCCAGCTCCTCACCGATGACGCCGAAGATAAAGTCGTTTTCGGCGTAGGGCAGCCACTGGTGCTTCTGCACGCTCGCGCCGATGCCCACGCCGAACATGCCGCCTGTGGAGATGGCATAGATGCTCTGACGGGTCTGCCACCCCATACCGGCAGTATCCAGCGGCGCAAGGCCCCAGGTAGCGTCCATACGGCCCGCGGCGTAGCCTTCCCCGCCGGCCAGCCCCTTCAGGAAGTACATGACGGCTACTGCACACGCCGGAACGAGCGGCAGCAGCCAGCGGCCGGGTGAGAGGGTGCAGATGAGCATCGTGGCAAAAATCAGGCAGAGCAGGATCATGGCGGAGTTGTGCGGCTCCTTGTGCAACAGATACAGGATGGGCAGCAGCGGCAGCGCAGGCTTTATCGCGCCGTACCACAGCCTGTTCTTCTTGTCATAGTCGCGGTCCAGCATATCTGCCGTCCAGAGCATGAGTGAGAATTTTGCCAGCTCCGACGGCTGGAAGGAGGCACCGCCCGGCAGATACACCCAGCGGTAGGTGCCGTTGGTGTCCTCCGGGCTGAGCAGCGCCAGGATCAGCAGCACAATGGTGATGATGTACAGGCTCTCACTCATCAGACGCAGTGCGCGGTAGTTGATTTTGGACAGGATCCACATAAAGGCCAGCCCCACAAGTGCAATCATGACCTGCGGTTTGATGATACTGTACAGTTTACCGCTGGTGGCGTAGGCACTGGAATAGCTGGCCGAGAACAGCATCGTCAGCCCGAAGAACAAAATGCCCAGCAGCATGGCAAGAAAGCCCCGGGAGACCGGCCCCCGCTCCAGCTTGGGCAGGCGTATGATGGGTATCATGCGCACAATATTTCCGATGGTATGGTCAAACAAAAGGCCCAGCAGTGTACGCACAATGCTCACGGCAGTGCTCATGGGCGGTCACCTCCCTTAGGGGCAGAAACAGGCAGAGGCCGGGTAGGCCCGGCCCCGCTGCTTATGCCACACAGATGTAAAAAATTCCCATTGCCACACCGATGACGGCAATCAGCGCGAAAAAAGCCGTCGATCTTGACCTCGCGCCAGCCGCGCATCTCAAAGGCGTGGTGGATCGGCGTCATGCGGAAGATGCGCTTGCCGTGGGTCGCCTTAAAATACGTGCGCTGGATGACGACGGTCATCGCGTCCCAGATGTAGACAATGCCGAAAAAGAGCACCAGCTCGGGGCGCTGCATCACAAAGGCCAGCGCCGTAACGATGCCGCCGAAGAACATGCTGCCGGTGTCGCCCATAAAGACCTTGGCCGGGTAGAAGTTCCAGACCAGAAAGCCCGCGCAGGCACCCGCCGTGGCAGCGGCGATCAGCGAAACATGTACAAAGCCCAGCAGACTGCCGGCCAGCAGATAGCCGATCATCGACACGAAGGTCACGCCGGTGCACAGGCCGTCCAGACCGTCGGTCAGGTTGACAGCGTTGACAAGGAAGATAATGCCGAAGAAAGCGATGGGATAGTAGAGCAAGCCCATGTCCACCAGCCCAAAAATCGGGAACTGGACCTGCGTGGTCAGCAGCCCGAGGCTGTGCAGACCGAACATGAACCCGAAGGTCAGCGCGATCTGCAAAATCATCTTCTGCGCCTCGGTCAGTCCAAGATTGCGATGCCTGACGACCTTAATGAAGTCATCCAGAAAGCCGATGAGGCCCGAGCCGAACGCGAGAAACAGCACCAGCATACCGGCCTGCAGCTGCGGCATACCAAGCACCTCCGGCAGCTTAGGGCTGTACATGACCCAGACAATGCCCAGTGTGGCCAGAATGCCCAGAATAAAGCAGAGGCCGCCCATGGTGGGGGTGCCGTTTTTCTTGCTGTGCCATGTGGGGCCCTCCTCGCGGATGGTCTGGCCAAAGTGCAGCCGGTGCAGCGCCGGGATCATGAATTTGCCCGCCACCGCCGTGATGGCAAAGCCGCCGACGGCTGCCGCCGCCAACAGGGATGAGATTTGCTCCATGCCGTTGATTCCTCCAAACGTGTGTTGGGGTGCTTACCCCTGCGGCAATTCCTTATAGTATTCCTGCAGCAGCTGCTCCAGGCCCATGCTGTGGCTGGCCTTGACCAGCACAGCGTCACCGGGGCGCACGAATTGCCGTACATATTGTAGCACTTCTTCCGCCGTTTGGCAATGCACCGCCGCAACCCCGCGCGCTTTTGCGGCCTCGGCCATGGCGGCGCTGCGCGGGCCGTAGGCGATGAGTGCATCAACGCCCGCGTCAGCAGCCCACTCACCGGTATGGCGGTGCCCTTCCTCGCTCGCACCGCCCAGCTCAAGCATATCGCCGAGCAGCGCGATCTTCCGGGCATTGGGCAGTGCCTTGAGGACAGAGAGCGCAGCCTTCATGCTGTCGGGACTGGCGTTGTAGCAGTCCTCAATGAAGGTGATGCCGCCCTTTTCCACGATATGCTGGCGCATGCCCGTCGTCCGGTAGGTCGCCAGCGCGGCAGCGCAGCGGGCAGCGTCCAGACCCAGGCGGGTCGCGGCGGCGTAGGCGGCCAGCGCATCGTAGACCGTGTGGATGCCCGCTGTCGGGATGGCGGCATCGAACGTACCGTACTGTGTATCGATGATTTTGAAGGTCGTGCCGTTTGCGCCGGTGACGACATCCACCGCGCGGACATCGGCATTCGCGGCGTCAATGCCGAACCAGACCGGCCGCAGGCGGCTGGGGATGCTTGCCGTGGGCAGCAGGTCGTTGTCCGCGTTCAGGGCCAGCGGTGCGCCGTCGGGCAGGCCGGTGCAGATCTCCAGCTTTGCCTTCAGTATATTCTCGCGCGTGCCAAGATTTTCCAGATGCGAAACACCGATCATCGTGATGATGCCCGCGCTGGGCCGGGCACAGCGGGTCAGACGCTCGATCTCGCCCGCGTGGTCCATGCCCATCTCGACAACGGCGTACTCGGTGTCGTCGGTCAGGCGGAACAGCGTGTTGGGCACGCCGATGTCATTGTTCTGGTTGCCCTCTGTCTTGAGGGTCTTGCCGAAGGCGGAGAGCACCGCGTAGCAGAACTCCTTCGTCGTCGTCTTGCCGACGCTGCCCGTGACGCCGATCATTCTGGGGTTGAACAGCATCCGGTAGTTGGACGCCATGCGGATCATGGCCTTGCCGCTGTCCGGTACAATGACCGTGCGGTCCGCAGGCACGCCCTCGACGGGATGGTTGGCAACGATATATTCTGCGCCGCTCCGGTAGGCACCGGCGGCGTAGTCATGGCCGTCAACACGCTCGCCGGGGAAGCAGACAAAAACACAGCCCGGCTCGACCTTGCGGCTGTCGGTCACAACGGCGCGGATGGTGACCGGCTCGGCCAGCGTCAGTCCGGCCAGCAGTTGATTGGCAGGAATGGTTTGCATGAAAAAGACCTCCTATACAGAAATGCAGCGTTTCGCAAAAGCCCGGGTGCCCCTGCGGGGATGCTTATCCCTCCTCATTTGCCGGGTCGATCTCCTCGGTCACCGTCGGGGCGTCATGGGTGGTGTCCTCTCCGCTGTCCATCGTCAGCGTTATGATCGTGCCGTAGGCAGCGGAGGTTCCGGCCTCGACGTCCTGCGCCACGACCTTGCCGCTGCTGTCGCCGGCGAACTGCACGTTCAGGTTGGCGGCCTTGAGCATCTGCTCGGCAAAGGTGCCGGTCTTGCCGATGACGTCGGGCGTTGTGGTCATCGAGTTCTGGTCGGTGGCCGTGTACAGGTAAATGGTGGAGCCCGCGGGCACCACGCTGCCGCCGACGGGGTACTGGTAGACGATATTGCCGCTGCTGGGGCCGATCAGCTTATGCTTGAGGCCCAGGCGGTTCAGCGTGACCTGCGCGTTCGTCCAGGTGTAGTCCAGGCAGGTCTGCACGGTCACAGTGCCGGTGGGGTTGTAGTCAGCGTCCTGCTCGATGCCCAGATAGGGCGCGATCTCGCTGATGATGTTGCCGACGACGGGAGCCACGACCTGGCTGGCATAGTCCTTGACCCAGCGCGGGTCGTCCAGCAGGACGAAAACCTCGATCTCGGGATCGTCGATGGGCAGCACAGCGGCAAAGCTCATCATTTTATAATAGTCGCCGTCGCCGCGCAGATGGCGGTCCGTGCGCTCTGCCGTACCGGACTTGCCGCCGATGCGGTAGCCCGCCACGTAGGCGTTGGCGCAGGAGTGGTAGTCCCCTGCCCCGTGGACGTTGTTTTCCATCATGGCCAGCAGCTGCCGGCTGACTTCTTCGGAGATGACCTGGCGGCGGATGTTCGTCTCGGTCTGGGAGATAATGTTGCCGTCCTTGTCAGAGATGGAATCCACGACATAGGGCGTAACAAGGTAGCCGCCGTTGGCGATGGCCGCTACGGCGGTAGCCATCTGCATCGGGGTGATGGACTCGTTCTGGCCGAAGGCCGCCGTGTACAGGTTTGTATCGACCTCTGCCATCTGCTCGGCGTTGTAGACGCTGGTCCAGCGGGTCTCGTTGGGCAGGTCGATGCCGGTGGGCTGGGTGAAGCCGAACGCCTGGATATAGTCGTAGAAGATCTGCGGCTTGAGCGTCTCTGCCGCCTGAATGAACCAGAGGTTGCAGCTGTGGTTCAGCGCGCCCGCCATGTCCTGTTCATAGTGGACCTCGCCGTTGGCGCAGCGGTAGGTATGCTCCCACAGCTCGCTACCCTCGTTGACGGTCAGGCTGCCGCCGCAGTAGAAGGTCTGCTCCGCACTCATAACACCGGAGTCCAGCCCTGCCGAGGCCGTGATGAACTTGAACACCGAGCCGGGCATATACAGCTCGGTAATGTTCTTATTCTTCCACTGGGCCTCGCGCATCATACCCTGCAGCTGGGTAGCCTCGCTGGAGACCTCCTCGCCCTTCTCGTTCGTCGTCTTTTCATGGCTGATGATTCCGTCAGCAATGATGTCCTTGACGGCCTTCTCGCCCAGACGGCTTTCCAGCCAGTCAATGTCCTCCGCGTCGATCTCTGTTTTAGCCAGGATCTCGTTCATCTTGGGGTCGGTGATCGTCTTGGGGTCGTTGGGGTCAAACTGCTCAAGGGACGCCATCGCCAGGATCGCGCCTGTCTTGACGTTCATGACAATGGCGCTTCCGCGGCCATGGACCGTAAAGGTGCTCATCGCCTCGGTCAGGTACTCCTCGACGATGGACTGTACGTTCTCGTCGATGGTCAGGTTCAGATTGCTGCCGTCGATGGCTTCATGCACGTCGGCCTGACCGCTGGCCAGCGGGTCACCGTAGGCGTCCGTTTCGGCCACGCTGCGACCCGGCGTACCAGCCAGCGTCTCGTCGTAATATTTTTCCAGTCCGTAGGCACCCGAGCCGTCCTCGTTGCAGAAGCCCAGCACCGAGGCCAGGAACTCCCCATAGGGGTAAGTGCGGGAGGCTGCCTGTTCGCTGGTCAGGTAGAGGATACGGGCTGCCTTGCCGGTTTTGGCCTCGCCGTCCTTCTTGTCCTCCTTTTCCTCGGTCTGCAGGCTCGTGTCCACCACAGCGCCGTCCTTGAGGCGGTAGCTGTCTGCATAGGCCAGGATAGCATCCGCCACGGGCTTTTCGACACCCTTTTTCACCACACGGTACTGGTACGGCTCACCGGTATCCTTGTTGGACGCCGTCAGCGCCTTGTACACAGTGTCCGCCGTTGTGCCGTCGTCCAGCAGCTCGGCAATGTGCTCTGCCGCTGTGCGGATCTGGTCCTCCGTCGCCCCGCTCTTTAAAATGGAGGACGGGTCGGCCACGATGTTCCATACCGTGCTGCTCTTGGCCAGCAGCTTGCCGTTGGCGCTGTAGATCGAGCCGCGCACAGCGGGCAGCGTTGTGTCCTTCAGCTGCTGGGTCACAGCCTCGGCGCGGTAGCTCTCGGCATCACGCACCTGCCACACATACAGCTGGTAGACCAGCACGCCGTAGCAGACGAGGATAAATACTGTCATGCAAACCAGCGTCCAGTATTTTATGCCCTTGCTTGCCCGGGGACGATGCCGGGGGGAATGGTTGGGTCGTTGCTCTGTCATGGATACACCTTGTTATTTCAAAAGCCTTTTTGCCGACGGCAGCAAGGCCGTGCAGCAAAAAGGCTCGTAGCTGCATATTTTTGGTTGTTTTACGGGTTCAGGCTGTCCAGCAGGCTCAGCGCTGCCGTGCGCACCTCATCCAACAGGCGGCCCGCGGCACCGGTGTTCCGCTCAATGATGCTCTGGTCCTCCAACTGGACGTAGGTGATCTGGCTGGGATCGGCCTTGACCAGTCCCAGCTCACCCTCGGCCACCTGCTGCAGACTGGCGCGGCTCGTGATGTCGTTCATCCGGGTGTTCAGGTAGTCGTATTCGCTCTGGGCCTCGGCCAGCTGGGCGCTGACCTCATCGACCTGTGCGTTCAGTTCCATCAGCGTTGCACCGCTCATCAGGCTGCTGATTGCCAGCCCGCCAGACACGGCAAGGATCAGCACAATCACGGCAGTCCGCATCACATGGCGGACGCGGTTCAGGCCGTGGTTGCCGCCACGCACCGCACGCACCTGCGGGCGCGGCGGGGGCTCCAGTTTCGGTGCTGCCGAGCCCTCGTGCAGCAAAACAGTTGTCATGAATAATGCCTCTTATGCTTTCTCCAACACTCTCAATTTGGCGCTGCGGCTGCGACGGTTGGTCTCCAGCTCCGCGGCGTCAGCCTCAATGGGCTTGCGGGTAATCAGCTTGGCCTTGGCCACACCTCCGCAGGTGCAGATGGGTTGCTCCGGCGGGCAGGTGCAGCGCTGTGCCCAGCGGCGGAACTTGTTCTTGACGAGCCGATCCTCCAGGCTGTGGAAGGTGATGACGCAGAGCCGCCCGCCCGGGGCCAGACAGTCAAAGATGGCATCGAGCCCCTCGTTCAGGGCGTCCAGCTCGGAGTTGACCGCAATGCGGATGGCCTGGAAGGTGCGGCGCGCCGGGTTCTTCGCCTTGCGGCGCTCTGCCGGGGGCACGGCGGCGGCGACGATCTCAGCCAGCTGCAGCGTGGTCAGGATGGGCTGCTCCGCCCGCGCGGCGACAATTTTGCCCGCGATCTGCCAGGCATACGGCTCCTCACCGTAGTCACGCAGGATGCGGGTCAGCTCCTCACGATCCAGCGTGTTGACCAGATCCGCGGCGGTGGGGCCCTGCTGGCTCATGCGCATATCGAGCGGCGCGTCGGCATGGTAAGAGAAGCCGCGGGCCGCGTCGTCCAGCTGGTGGCTGGACACGCCGAGATCGAGCAGGGACCCATTGACCGCCGGGATGCCAAGCTCCGCAAGGACGCGGGCGGCCTCACGGAAATTGACCTGCACCACCTGCGCCGGCAGACCCTTGAGCCTTTCGGTGGCGACTGCCACCGCATCCGGGTCCTGATCGAGCGAGATCAGACGTCCTGTGGTCAGGCGTTTGGCGATTTCTCTGCTGTGACCGGCGCCGCCGGCGGTGCCATCCAGATAGATACCGGCGGGGTTGATGTTCAGCCCGTCCAGACAAGGCTGCAGCAGTACGGGGATATGTGAAAATTCCATGTGTTATCGTCCTGTTTTGTTAAAAGTCAAGGTCTTCCATCGCAGCGGTGAAATCCTCATCGCTCGTTTCCTGGTTGGCGTTCCACGCCTCGGTGTTCCAGATCTCGGCAAAGCTGCGGCTGCCGATGATGGTCACATCGTGGTCGAGGCCCGCGTACTCCCGCAGCTTGGCGGGCAGTTGAATGCGGCCCTGCTTGTCCGGGGTGACCTCGACGGCGGAGGCGTAGAGCATACGGCTGACCTTGCGGCCCTTGACGAGGCCCTTTTCCTCAATTTTGGCGGCGACCTTTTCGAACTCCTCTGCCGGGAAGGCGGCCAGGCAGTGATCCAGCCACCGGGTCACGATGAAGGTCTCCCCATCGCGTCCGGAAGCGGGCGGGAAAGTTCAGACGTCCTTTTGCGTCGATTGCGTAATCATACTGACCGACGAGCATCCGGCTTTCCCTCCCTTCGTCATACTGCACAAATCTTCGGCAAGAATTTTTTACGTCGCTGCGTTCAGTTTGTTAATAACTCTGTGGAGAACGTGGAAAACTACCCATTCTTCCCCACTTTTGTTGTTATTCACACCACAATTACCCACCTGTGGTAAAATAATAGTACCATTTTATTCAGCAAAAAGCAAGGGCAGGCGGGGGAAAAACTGCGCCATGAATTGATTTTTCACAGTTTGTACAAAGGGATCGGGATACAGGTCAGCAGTTTGCAGCAAATGCGCACGCGGCAAAATTCCTGCCCCCGGGCAAAGAAATGCGCCGCACCATATTGCACGGTGCGGCGTTGTTTTTTCATATTGTGCTGCCATGGGCAGAAATGTGCCGTGAATAACAACACCTCTGCACTTTTTTTACTTGGGCATATTATTCTTGGGGCGGGCGGCGCTGCGCAGATTCATACGGGTGTTCTTGATGTCCGCCATGCTTCGGCCCAGCACCTCCTCGGAGTTCTTCAGGATCGTCTCGCAGTACAGGGTCGCCTTGCGGGTCAGTTCCTTGGCGCTCTTCTGGGCAGCGGACAGGATCTCCGCCGCGTGCTGCTGACTGCGCTTGACGATCTCCTGCTCGCTGGTCAGGACGCGGGCGCGCTCCTCTGCCTGCTGAATGATGTTTTCGGACTCAATGCGGGCGTTCTGCATGATTTGCTCGCGGTCATTCACGATTTTTTTGCTCTCGCGGATCTCGTCGGGCAGATTGTTGCGCACCTCATCGATAATATCGCGCATACGGTCCACATCGACCATGCGCTTGGAAGCGGAGAACGGAACTATCGTCCCGGCCTCCAGCGTTTCCTCCAGCATCTCCAACAGTTCTTCAACGTTCATACCTCTTCCCCTCTCTCATAGCGGCTGACCTTGATCTTGCCGTAGTTGTACTGCTTCACCAGCGTCAGAGCGCCCGCCTGCTCGGGCAGGTCGGCCTCGCGCTCGGTCTCGCAGAGCACGACCCCGCCGGGGGCCATCTTAGCGGCCAGCAGCGGCAGCACGGCAGCCACGGTATCATGGTGGAACGGCGGATCCAGCAGAGCCAAGTCAAACGGCCCGCGGATGTTGGCGAGAAAGCTCTCGGCCTCGCCCTGGCGTATATCACTCTGGCGGTCCACCCCTGCCGTTTTGCAGTTGGCCCTCACAACGGCGAGTGCCTCGGCGGAGCGGTCCACAAAGAGGCAGCTTTTGGCACCGCGGGACAGAGCCTCGATGCCCAGCTGACCGCTGCCTGCGAACAGGTCCAGCACCCGTGCCCCCGGCACCAGGAACTGCACGCTGGAGAACATGGCCTCCTTCACACGGTTGATGGTCGGGCGGGTAATGTCCTCGCCCGGCAGGGCCTGCAGATTTTTGCCGCGAGCTGTTCCGGCAATCACGCGCATGGTGCCGCACCTCTTTCCTCTCAAAATTTCGTTTATACAGATTCAGTATTTATTATGGTGCTTTGGCGTAGGATTGTCAAGGGTGCAAAATGTAAAATAAAATGGCAAAAGGGTAACAGAGGCAGGAAAACACGGCCCGGTGGGCTTGACAAACACCCCCGCAGATGGGTATAATAGATACTGTTGTTACGCGGCTGTCGTACAACGGCTAGTACATCAGCCTTCCAAGCTGAGGACGTGGGTTCGACTCCCATCAGCCGCTCCAATAAAAAATCCCTGTGTCACATTCAGACGCAGGGATTTTTTTATTGCAGAACGCAGCCGGGGCGAACAGCCTTCGCCCGCTGGGCCGGTTTCCGATTACAGCTTCACCAATTCTGCCTTCAGGTTCTTCAGTTCCTTCTCCAGGCGGTCCTTGTCCTTGTTGTAGTCCTGGTAGGCCTGCAGGCGGGCTTCGACGTTGGGGTCCTCGGCGGAGAGATAGCCGCTGTTCATAGAGGCTGTGTAGCTGAACTTCTTCAGCGTGCCGTTGAAGTCGATGACCATGAACTGGCCCTCGGCGGGCCGGACCGTGCCTGCGCCGAACATTTTATGGTTGATTTTACAGCCGGTCAGGTCGGGCAGCGCAGCAGGGTTCGCCAGCAGCTCCTGCAGCTCCTGCTCACACTCGCCGATGCGGATGCAGAGCTCGGCGCGGTCCGCCTTCTCCTTCACAGCCTTTGCGCGCTCCCTGCTCGTCGAGCCGCGGGTGTAGCCCTTCGGGTAGAACTGCTCGGCGTAGGCCGTGTGCAGGATGTCGTACACAAGCAGGTGCAGCGCGTCGTCGATGCCGCCCAGCTCCTGCTCCGCGTAGGCCTTGTGCAGGGCGATGATCTCCGGGTAGTTCTCCAGCACGTGCAGCAGGTCGTTGCACATCGTGTAGTAGCGCGGCAGGTCCAGCGCCGTGCCGCCGCCAAAGTCTGCCTCATACCCAAAGTAATCCGCCCACGCCTTTGCCTCGCTGGCCTGATAGAAGTAGTTCGCGTGCGGCTTCCACAGGTTCAGGAAGAACACCGCGTTGGCCGTGTTCATCGTGTACTTGGTCATGCGCGGGAACACGCGGCGGAACCGCCCGTTGATCTGGTCAGCGAACAGCTCGGCGCGGCCCCGGCGCTTGGAAATATCACCGCCGTCCTCATTGTACAGCCAGCGGAAGCACTCGCGGACGAGTTCGACCTCGCTGTCGCGCAGCATCAGGTTCTGCAGGCCGCCGATGGGCTGCAGGGCCGGGTTGTCCAGCGTCGACTGGGCCTGCTGCATGGCATCGGCAAACATGGCCGGAAAGTCGCTGTCCTCGATGTCCCAGTTCACGCCAAAGCAGTCCACCGCGCGCCAGACCGTTCCCTCATCGGCTGCCGCGCGGGCTTTGCAGTGCTGAACGTATTGTGCAAGGATCCCATTCAAATTCTCAGTATTCAAACCAATTCCTCCTAAAAAATCAGCCTTCCCATTATAAAAGACCCTGCGCGGAGCGTCAAGACCGCAAAACGACAAAAAGCCCCCTCTTTCGAGGGGGCAAAATCGTCAGAAAATTTACAGGCTCGAGTAGCCGAAGCTGTTGACAAGCGCATCAATTTTCTTGCCCTGCCTGCACCACGGGCAGCTGTGGGAGTCGTAGGTTTCGTAGTCGGGAAGGTCGTGGGTGTCAAAGATGCTGGCCACGGGGTAGCCTGCGCACTCCTTGACCGACGCAAAGATCGACGCGATGCCGACGGGATCGCCGCCGTAGTAGCGGATGGCCTCGACAGCGCCCTGCACGGTGAAGCCGGTGGTAACGGACGCCGCCAGCACCAGTACATGCTTGCCGGCGATCATCGGGGCGGTGTTTTCGCGGAAAAGCAGCTGGCTGCCGGTGGTGTGCTCCGGCGTGACGACGTAGATCGTCTGGTGGGCGTTCATATTCGTATAGCCGGCCTTTGTCAGCTCACTGGCCATGCAGGCGCCGATGACCTCGGTGCCGTCCAGGCAGAGGATCGTGTCCACAATGGTCGTCGACTTGTACTCTCGCACCAGCTCGGCGGCGGCAGCGCGTGCCTCCGACAGGCGGAACTTTGTCAGCGTGACATCAATGTAGTAGTTGATATGGCTGTGGCTGGTGGCATAGTGCCCCTTGCTGACGCGCAGCTGCAAATTCGATTTGCCGGTGGGCAGTTTTACAAGATTCATCGCCATGGTGGTCTCCCCCTTAATACTTTAACTGTTTATGGTACTATTGTACAAATTTGTGTATCAAAATACAAGGAACGCATTGCCCAAAATCCGGCGCTGATTTTTGGGCAGTTTTTCTTCAAGATTGACCAAACGGCACTTTTGTGGTATAATAAACCAACAATTTATAGTGGGGAGGTTTGCGGATATGGGCTACAAATTGGCGGCAAGCAGCGGCGACACGCTGGCTGTGCCGCAGCTGGTCCTGACCCATCTGACCCAGACCGACGGCGATACGATCCGGGCCGCACTCTACATTTTGCAGACCCACGACACCGACCCGCGCACGATGGCCCGCGCACTGGCACTGCCCAGCATCGAGGCTGCCAAGCGCACCCTGCAATACTGGGCCGGTGCCGGGCTGCTGGTCAGTGAGCGCGGGGCCGCCCCTGCCCCGGCAGCCGAGCCTGCGCGGGTCGATCTGGCCAGCGTGGCCAACGACCCCTATGTTGCCGTTCTGTGCCAGGAGGCGCAAAGCATCTTCGGCAAAACGCTGAGCCGCAGCGAGATGCAGCGGCTTGTGGGGCTGTACTTAAACGACGGCTGGCAGCCCGATGTCATTCTGCTCTGCTGCGCCGAGGTCACCCGTCTGGGGCGGCGCACCATCGCCGCCGTGACCCACCTGCTGGCCCGCTGGCGGGAGGACGGCGTTGAGACCGGCGAGGACGCCGAGCGCTGGCTGCAGCGCGCCAAGCAGCGCGAGGCCTGGTGCCAAGATGCCGCCGCACAGTTTGGCATTGAGCCGCGTGCACTGACGAACTGGGAGCGCCGCACGATTGCCCGCTGGCACGAGGAAATGGGCATCGGGCGCGAGATGATTGACGAGGCGCTGCTGCGTGCCAACGGTAAAAACACCGTGCGGTACGTGGACGGCATTCTGCGGGCCTGGCGTGCCCAGGGCATCACGACGATCGACGCCGCGCGCCGTCAGGGCCAGCTGGAAGGCAGCAACATCGTGATGACCGAGCGGCCCAACGCCCAGCCGCCCGCCGCCAGCGCCCAGAAGGACCTGTTCAACCGCAACTGGGCGGCCATGTTTGACGAGGAGGGGTAACCTATGCGCACAAAAGACGAACTGTTCCGCGCCGCGCAGCGCGAGGTGGCAGCCTACCGCCAACAGGCCGTAATGCAGGCCGAGACTGCCCGCCGCGCCGCCTACGCCGCTCACCCGGCGCTGGCCGAGGCGGACAGCGCCCACCTGCGTGCGGGGCTGGGCCTTGCGAAGGCCGCAGCCCTTGGCGGAAACATGGATACAGCCCGCGCCGCGCTGACCCACGCAGATGAAGCGCTGGCCGCTGCGGTCAGAGAGGCCGGGTTCAGCGCGGACGATTTCAAGCCCGCCTACCGCTGCCCGCTGTGTGAGGATACCGGTATGCGCGGCGGTGTCCCCTGCCGCTGCGTGGCAGACGCCGCCCGCCGTCTGCGCCGGGACGAGATCAATGCCGCCAGCCCGCTGGGCCTGTGCCAGTTTGCCAGCTTTGAGGTCGAGCGCTACAGCGACGCCGTGGAGCCGGAGCTGGGGCATCTTCCCCGCGGGAGTACATGGGCAAGCTGCTGAACTACTGCTGCGGCTACGCCGCCAAATTCAGCCAGAACAGCCCGAACCTGCTGTTCATGGGCCACACCGGCCTGGGCAAGACACATCTGGCGCTGGCGATTGCCGACGCCGTGCTGGAGGGCGGCCACGACGTACTGTACACAAGCGCCGCCGCGCTGGCCGCGCAGCTGGGGCGCGAGCACTTCAACTACACGACCAACGACGAGTGGCTGGCCGCCTGTCAGGAGGCCGACCTGCTGATTTTGGACGACCTGGGCACCGAGTACATCACGCCGCTGACCATCAGCGTGCTGTATGAGCTGATCAACACCCGGATGCTGACCCACCGCCCCACGATCTACACGACGAACATCACCGACCAGAGCGTTTTTGTGGCCCGCTACACCGAGAAGGTTGCTAGCCGTATGCTGGGCGGGTGCAAGATGTTCAAGTTTTTTGGAACGGACCAGAGGTTGAAATAACTTCATAAAAAAACCGACCCGGCGTGTGCCTGCCGATGGGCACACGCCGGGTTTGTTGTATCATGTTGCAGGGGCTGCCCGCGGCCTTCCGCAGGCTGCCCTGTATGGGTAACGGGCGGGCCAGGTATGCCCGGCCCCTACAGGCGGCAAAATTGTCAGTACCTCGCATACAGGAAGCTGCCGCCGCCGAGGAAGCGGCCCATGAACAGGAAAACAAAAATGCAGACCTCATAGACGGCCCAGCGGGCGGGCGTGGGCAGGGCGGCGATTTTGGTGCGCAGCGAGGCACCGCGCTCATGGGCGGCGTCCACGGCCAGCAGAATCGCAATGCCCGCGTAGAGCAGAATCTCCTCCTGCAGGCTCGTCAGGCCAAGCTCCCAATAGTTGGAAAACACGGCGTGCCCGCCATTGCAGAGAATCCCCTTAAAAAGCTCTGCCGCGTTGGCAAGGCTGCTGGCGCGGAAAATCACGAACGCACCCGCCAGAATGCAGAATGTGCCCGCCACGCGCAGCGCATGGCGGAGCTTACCCGGGCGGCGGGGCGGCAGGTGGTTTTCCGCTGCCTGGCACAGGCCGTGCAGGCCGCCCCAGACGAGGTAGGTCAGCCCCGCGCCGTGCCACAGGCCGCTGACGAGGAAGGTTATAATCAGGTTTCCGTCCTTGCGCGCCTTGCTGCACCGGCTGCCGCCCAGCGGAATATAGATGTAATCCCGCAGCCACTGCGACAGGCTGATGTGCCACCGCGCCCAGATGTCCTTGACCGAGTCGGCAAAGAACGGCTGGCGGAAGTTTTCCGGCAGGTGCAGGCCCAGCACCTCGCCGACGCCCAGCACAATGTCGGTGTAGCCGGAGAAATCGGCGTAGAGCTGCACGGTGAACAGCACACCGCCCAGCAGCAGCTGGGTGCGGTCAAAGGCGGCGGGGTTGGCAAAGACTGTATCCACAACGACGGCGGCGCGGTCCGCCACGGCCAGCTTTTTAAAGTAGCCCCACGCGCTGCGCTGTACGCCGCGCCAGACCCGGTCCGTATCCCAGACAGTGGCCCGGTCCAGCTGCGGCATCAGGGCGTCATAGCGGTTGAAGGGGCCCTGCGTGATGGAGAGAAAGAACGACGCATAGCACAAAAGGCGGGCGTATTTTTTCTCAGGCAAAATCCTGCCCCGGCGCACGTCACACAGATAGCTGACGAGCTGCAGCGTAAAATAGCCGATGCCCAGAGCATTCGCCAGCGTGCCCTGCCAGCCCAGCGCAGCGGGCAGATACTTGAGCAGGGCCAGCGGCAGCAGTGCCGCCGCAAGCCCCGCAAGGAACACGGGCTTTTTCGCGGTGCGCCGCCCGCACCACCAAACCAGAAAGCTGCTGCCCGCCAGCACCGGCAGTGCTGCCGGGCAGAGCACCGCGTAAAATAGTAAGTTTGCCCCCAGCAGCAGCTGCCAGCGGCGCGGCGGCGGGCAGACATACCAAAGCCCCGCCAGCAGCGCCGCGAACAGCACAAAGCCGGGTGATGTCACGGCGATCATGGCAGGGCCTCCTTCTTATTCGTCTTGCAGCTTTGCATAATAGGCCATCAGGACGGAGTCGTCCGGGGTGAGGGTCAGCTTTTCCTCCACCGTCTGATAGAAAAGATCGTCAACGCTCTCCCCCGCCGCACGGCGTTGGATCGTCTTGCAGAGAATGGCGGTGAACTTTTCCGCCCCCGCGCCGTTCAGGTGGTGCGCGTCGGAGAAGTCCTCGATTTTCAGATTGATCTCGCTTTGCAGCTTGTACAGCGAGAAATCCCAGTATTCCAGCCCGTCATGCGCGGCGCAGAAGTTCCGCAGTGCATCGACGTAGGACTGATAGTTTTCGGTGTTGTACAGGTAGCCGCTGGGCAGCGGGGCCGTGAACAGCACAAGCCGGATGCCGTTTTCCGCGCAGAAATTGGTGATTTTGTTGAGGTATTCCCAGCCAAAATCCGACAGCGGCGCGTCGGCATCTACGTTCAGCAGCGTGGCAAAGCCGTCCTGCGGGATGCCGGTGGTATAGACAAAGCCGCGGCCCCGGTACGCCTCACCGCTGTCCGGGTAGGTCACATAGCCGTAGCTGTTCGGCGTGTAGCCGTCAGTCAGCTTGGCCTTCCAGAGGGCGGGCATGGAGGACGGCGACGCAATGCCGTGGCGCGCGGGCAGCAGCAGGTCGGCATAGGCCGCCAGACCACCCATCTCCGACAGGTAGGCGTACCGGTTGGGTGAGCGCCAGTCCATGTGGTCGGCCAGCAGATAGCAGGCCAGCGGGATGTTGGCGGACGCGCTCTCATTGTAGCCGGTGTAGAACATTTCGAGATAGACGGTTTTCAGCGGGTTCTGCGCAGCAGCTTCTTTCAGCATATAATAGGAGCCGTCCGGCATCTGCTGGGACGACCCGGCGTTGAAGCTGTGGGTGCCCAGCGCCGCGTCCACCTGCGCGGGGTCAACGCTGCGGTAGCAGTGGGACGAGCCCAAAAACAGCGTATCTATGTTTCCGGCGTCGGCATACAGCTCCTGCAGCATGACGCGGGAGTAGGAGTGTACATCATCCACCAGCAGAAAATCCGCAGCCGCCAGCAGTGCCGCCGTGAGCAGCACAAACAGTGCGGCGGCTGCCGCTTTTTGCAGGATGGTTCGTTTCATACGGTTTCCTATCTGTCAGCGTTCGATCTTCATGTGGGGGTGCTTCGGCGTGTAGGCGGCAATGTCCAGCGTCCACTCCGTATTGCCGTCGGCATCCTCCGCCGTTTTGGCAAAGTCATATTGCGCGTAAAATTCGCGCACCATGGCGTTTTTGGCTGTCGGATAATAATGGCCTACGATGGTTTTGACCTCGCGGGCGGCGGCCTCGGCCACGACGGTGTCCATCATGGCGTCCTCCATGCCGCGCTTGAGCACGCGGCAGCTCATGAGCCAGAGCGTCAGGTCGAGCACATCGCCCTGCTGCCGGCCCGCCACAACGGTGACAATGCCGTTATCACCGAATTTATCCACGAGCTTGCCGCAAAGGCAGAGGTCGTTTTTGTCCCCGGCCATGGCGCGAATGTCATCCTCGGAGCAGCGCAGCGTCGTCAGGTTGAACTGGTTGGACTTGTTCGTCAGCTGGGCAATGCGCTGGATGTAGAGCGGCTCAAAGCCCTTGATCGTGGCCGTCATTGCAAGGCTGTCGAGATACTGGCCGTAGTCGGCAAACGCCGCCTGTGCCTTGGCGCGCTCGGCGTTCTGGTGGTAAAGCTCGGTCTTTTTCAGGTCCTCTTTGGAAAGGGCCGTGACCTCAAAATAGCCGCCGTGGTCGAGGGTCTTGATGTAGTTTTCGGCCCCGTCCAGCGCGGGCACGGCCACGCCGGGCACCTGCGCGGCCACGATGGCGCGCTCCGCCGGGTTGTCGTCGGCAAAGACAAAGCTGTCCGCGCCCAAATTCAGCTCGGACGCGATAGCCTTCAGGTTCAGGTCCTTCGGGTCCCAGTTGGCCTTGATGGCGACAAAATCATCGGGGCGCAGCACGCCGTCCGGGTGGTTCAGGCCCGCCAGCGCGTTGGCCTCATCGTTTTTGGAGTCAACGGCCAGGATGACGCCGATGGATTTCAGCGCCTTGCAGTAGCTCTGGAACTCGGCGTAGACCTGACCCTCGGGCACCTCGGGGCCGATGGCCAGGCCATCCACGCCGTCGTCGCCGACGATGCCGCCCCAAGAGCGTATTGTCCAGGTCGAGCGCAAGCGCCTTTTTGTTGCGCCCGTACAGGGACTTGATGATATTGGCCACGCTGTTGGCCAGCGACGGGATCGCGTCGAGGCAGATGGCATATTTGTACATGTGCCAGAAGAAGGCGTCGCCCCACGCCGTCAGACCGTAGTCCGCCGACAGGTAATCGATGTCGTTGATGTAAAAGTGCTCATGGGACGCGGCATAGGCGTAAAATTTCTGGTTCAGGCGGCTGATGAAGTTGGAGCGGCCATGGGGGTCCCAGATGTCGCGGTTGCCCATGAGGCGGAAGTTCGGGCGGTCAAAGTTGTTCTGGATGACCGGGCAGGCGAATTTTTGCTCCAACGCCTGCCACATCGTCTCAAAATGGGCGTACTGCTCGTCGAGCATTGCGTCGATGGCGGCTTCGCTGTCGGCTGTCGTGGGCAGGGCGGTCAGGTTGCGCCAGTTTGTGTGGATGTAGATGACGTCGGGGTGGAAGTCGTCCAGCTCCGGCGTGCCGAACATGGCGTCCTGCCAATACTGGGCGTACTCGCTCTGGTAGAACTCCGCCTCGATGCCGTATTGCAGCAGAAACAGCCCCAGCTGGTCGGCCACTTCGTTTGTGGTGGACCCGCCGAGGATGGCAATTTTTTTGTGCAGCGGGTGCGGGTTCCGGGCCAGCAGCTCACGCCGCAGCTTACGCTTTTTGCGCAGCAGCGTTTCGGTATCGAGAGGGTAATGGAAGCAGTCCATGGGAAGCTCCTTTTATAGTAATAAGCCTTGTGGGCAAAAATGTAGGGGCGCATTCTATATGCGCCCGCAAGGTGTGCGGCTGCCGCAGACGGCCCGGGCGGATATGGAATCCGCCCCTACGGACCTTTATCAGCCCATCTCCGCCAGTGCGCCCTTGAGTGCCTGGGCGATCTGGTCGGGGCAGCTGGTGGGCTTGCGGCCACAGGTCGTGCCCTCCATGCGGGCGATGGCGTCCTCGGCCTTCATGCCGGGCAGCAGCTTGGCGATGCCCTTCAGGTTGCCGTCGCAGCCGCCCAGGACCTGCACGCTCTTGATGGTATGGTCGTCGTTCAGCTCCACGACGGTGCGGACGGAACAGGTGCCTTTATTGTTGTAGGTGTATGTCATTTTGATTTGCTCCTTATTTTTGTCTCTTGTAGGTCGATTTGCGCGCCTTGGCTATGTCGCCGATGCGCGCGATCATCTCGTCGCCGGTCGTAAATGCTCCCACCGGGCGCGGCGTCACGGTGTTGATGCCGTGGTAATCGGTGCCGCCCGTGACGATCAGTCCGTTTTCCTTGGCTAAGCGGGTCAGCTCGGCTCTGTCCTCCGGCGTGTTGCGGGGATGGTCGATCTCGACGCCGTCCAGCCGCCCGGCGGCGATCAGCTCGCGCGCCAGCTCCATGCTGTGGTAAACGCTGGGGTGCGCCAGCACGACCACTGCGCGGCTTGCCTTGATGACATCCAGCACGGTGTCCACCGGCTCATACCGCGGCGTGTGCAGGATGCGCCCGCGCACGGGCTTGAGCCCGAACAGCGATTTGTATACGGTATTATACATGCCGTCGGCCAGACCGTATTGCCACAGCACCCGCATGACCTGCGCCTTGAACAGCGTGCCGCTGTCTTTGGCAAGTTCGAGCGCCTCCTCGGTGCGGAACTGGGGGCAGATGGCTTCCAGCTCCTTGCAGCTCTGCAGCATGGCGGTCAGGCGGCGCTCGGCCATCATGGCGGAAAAGTCCGCCAGCGCGGCGCAGTCGTCGGGCCAGTAGCAGAGCAGATGCACGCGGTGGGCGCGCTCGTAGTCGTAGGCGGTCAGCTCGGTGGCCGGTATGAGGTGGACGCCGTTCTGCACGGGATGGGCATAGGCGTAGCGCACGCTCCGAATCGAATCGTGGTCCGAGATGGCCAGATGGGTCATCCCCGCGCAGGCCGCCAGAAACGGCAGCTTGTCCGCCGGGGTCGAGCCGTCGGAGAAGGTCGTATGGGTATGCAGATCACCGGGCATGGGCGTCACCTCACTTGCGAATGCGGATACTATGGGACATATTATTATACTACAAGTCGAGGGAGAATTGCAAGTAGGGGCGAGCAATGCCCGCCCCTACAAAATTTTTACGCTATTTTCTCTCATTTTTTTCAGTTCCTCCAAGTATTCCGCCAGTTCGTCTATGTCGGCGTCGGTGAGGGTGTCGGTTTCGGCAAGGGCGGCTACGAAGTTGCGGGGGCTGCCGCCGAAAAGGCGGCCCCACAGGCTGCGGCTTTCGGCGGGCAGATACGCGGCCCGGGTCAGGGCGGCGGTGTAGAGGTAGCCCCTCCCCTGCTTTTCGCGGGTGACGCAGCCCTTTTCCTCCAGCCGGGCCAGCAGGGTCAGCAGCGTTGTGCGGGCGCGGGGCGGGCCGGGCAGCGCCGTTTCCAGCTCGGCGGCGGTCAGCGGCGCGTCGGCATCCCACAGGGCGTTCATGATTTCCAGCTCTGCGTCGGGCAGGCGTTTGATTTTGGACATGGGATGTCTCCTTTTTAAGACAGGCTCTGGCCCTGTACACAGATGGTGCGGGCGTCAAATTTCAGGCTGGCGTTGCCGTTATGAACGTAGAAGGTGTAGCGCTCCACACCGGGCCATTCGGCAGTAATATACAAGCCCTCGCGCGTGAAGTTCCAGACGCCCGGGTCGTCGCTTTGCAGGGTCTCCTGCGGGGTGTAGTCCGGAATGGCGGCGGTCTTGGGCGCGGTGAAATCCAGCGCGTTCAGCTCGTCATAAGTCAGGTAGCCCGGCAGCCGGTTCCAGTCTGTTGTGTCGCTGAAATCAACGTTCAGCATCAGCAGGGCGTCGGCCCCGCCGTAAAAATACTGGTTGCGGTAATAGAGGTAGGTTTCCAGCTCGTCCTGCGGCCAATCACCGGGGTTAAAAAAGTTCTGCGCCCCCGCTTGGGCCAGCGTGTTGCACTGGTGCAGCAGCATACGGTACTGGTTGTTGGTCAGGTCCAGCTCCCGCGCCATGGGCAGAATCTCAAAATGCGCCGATTGGTTCGGGTCGTCGGCAGACTGCCAACCGCTGATGACCTCACAGGGCTGCGATTCGTCGAACGGTGCAATCAGATAGACATGAAAGCGTCCCTCGCCGTATTGTGGGCCCAGATACCAGGCTTCAGGCGTCAGCTCGGCTTCAAAGGTCGCTTTGACCAGTGCGCCCTGGCCGTCGTTCAGGTAGTCGCGCCAAGTTGTGCCGTCGCCGCGCCGGGTTTCCAGCAGGGCGGAAATATATTCCGTGTCGTAATCCTCGGGCTCCACAAGGCCGCACGCGCCGCTGTGGAAGTAGTAGCCGTTTCCGTCGGTCAGATACTCACTCCAAAGGAAGTCCGCACCGCGCCGCACGGCTGCGGCCCCCGCCTCCATTGAGACGGGCGGCGGCTCCGGGGTCACGATGGGGTTGGCGGTCTCGGACGGCTCCGGTGCGGCAGCTGCGGCGGGTTCCTGCTCGTCTTGCGGGGCCGCGTCGGCGGGCTTGCAGGCGACCAGCCCGCCCGCACAGCAGGCGGTCAGGGCCAGCACAGCCAGCAGGGCGCGTCCGCGGTGCTTGGGGGCGGTGTCCCACAGGGCGGCCAGACGCTGCTTGAACTGGCGCTTGTTCAGGGCAAAGCCGCTGGTCAGCGCGGGGCCGCGGTTCTGGCGCACGGCGGTCAGCAGGGCGTCGGCGTAGGCCGCGCGGCAGTCGGCATCGCGGCCACACAGGGTCTCGGCGTCACAGGCCTCCTCAATGTCGCGGCCCGCGCGGGCGGCCAGCAGCCAGACAGCAGGGTTATACCAATGCACGGCACACGCCAGCGTAAACAGCAGCTTTTTAACGACGTCATGCCGTTTTATGTGGGTCAGCTCGTGGGCCAGCATGTAGTCTGCGCCCTTGGGAGCCGTGCCCGCGGGGGTCAGAAGTACGGGATGCAGCGTGCCCGCCACCATGGGGCTGCGTACCAGCGGCGTGGCGACCATGCGCGGGCACACCCCCTGCGGCAGGGCACTGCGCCAGCTGGTGTCAACCGGCTGTGCGGTGCGGCGGACGCGGATGCGCCAGACGGCATAGCCGCCAAATTGATAGAGCGCAACAGCCAGCACGCCGAGGTTCCACGCAAGGGCCAGCAGGTTCAGCCGCGTTGCACCGACGGCGAGGCGTTCCAGCACCGTGCGGTGTCCCGTCTGCAGCTCGGCGCGGGGCACGATGTAGCCCGTGGGCGCAGCCATGTAGGGCACACCGTCGGCGGGGCGCTCGGTGACTTCCTGCGAAAGGGCGGTCTTGCTGTACAGCGGTGTGGTATCCACGGACACCGCCGCCGGGGCCTGGGGCACAAGCGCGTGCAGCGGCACCAGAAGCAGCACCGCCAGCGTGACCCACAGGCGGCAGAGCCACTGCGGGCCGTAGCGTTTTTGCAACCGGGGCGCCGCGGCCAGCAATGCCAGCGCGGCCAGGCCCAGCAGAATGCCCTGCACGAACAGCGAAGCAAAAAGTGTGGCGAACATGTGGTCGACCTCCTTTGTTCTACAGTTGTAGAAGATAGCTTTATTCTACAAGTGTAGAATGGTTGTGTCAAGGGGTGAGGGCGACAAAGTTTGACAGGGTTGTTTGGTGGAATTGCACAAGGGCGGCAGCGGGCAGGTGGAGGCCGGGCACGCCCGGCCCCTACAGCGCCACGCTTGTTGAACAGGCGTTGAAGGCAAGGTACACAGGAGGGATGAATCCCTCCCCTGCAAATCATTACCGGGTGGTTGCAGGGCGGCCAGCCCTCTGGCCGCCGCGGACGTTTGCGGTACTATATAACTTTATGGGCTGCCACTGTAGGGGCGGCATCCTCGACGCCCCGCGGAGGGGTCAAGACCCCTCCCTACAAATCACTCGAAAACGGGGCTGCGCACTAAAAAAGCGCACCGCCCCCAGTCGGGAGCGGTGCGCAAAATATCTTTATGCTATGCCAGACTTACGCCAGCAGGGGCTTGCAGGCCTCGGCCAGCTTTTTCCTTCTGGGCCTCGGCCTCGGCGAGGTCCTTGCCCTTGGTGGTAAAGTAGGTCTTGATCTTCGGCTCCGTGCCGGAGGGACGCACGACAACCGTCGCGCCGCTTTCCAGCGTGTAGATCAGGACGTTGGCGGCGGGCAGGCCGGTCTCCTCGGGCTTCTTGTAGTCCACGACCTTGACGACCTTGTCACCGGCAAAGTCCTTTGGCGGGTTGACGCGCAGGTTCTGCATGATGTCGGCCATCTTGTCCATGCCGGACAGGCCCGGGAACTCAAAGCTGTCAACCTTGTTCAGGTAGCGGCCATATTCGGTGTAGATGCGCTCCAGTTCTTCCTTGATGGAGGAGCCCTTGGCGCGGTAGTAGGCGGCCATCTCGCAGATCAGCATCGAGCCGATGATAGCGTCCTTGTCGCGGACGTAGGGACCGGCCAGATAGCCGTAGCTTTCCTCAAAGCCGAAGATAAAGCGGTCCACCTCGCCGTCGGCCTCCAGCTTGGCGATCTGGTCGCCGATCCACTTGAAGCCGGTCAGCACGTTGCGGCACTCGACGCCGTAATGCTCAGCGACCTTGTCAGCCAGCGGCGTGGAGACGATAGACTTGCACATGACGGGGTTCTTGGGCATCGTGCCCTGCTCAATGCGGCCCGCGCAGATGTAGTCGAGCAGCAGAACGCCGACCTCGTTGCCGGAGAGCAGCTCATAGCTGCCGTCCTTGCACTTGACGGCGATGCCGACGCGGTCCGCGTCGGGGTCGGTGGCCAGCATCAGGTCAGCGCCGGACTTCTCGGCCAGCTCCAGACCCAGGCGCAGCGCCTCGAAGATCTCGGGGTTGGGATACGGGCAGGTCGGGAAGTTGCCGTCCGGGTCCTTCTGCTCGGGCACAATGGTGATGTCGGTGATGCCGATGTCGCCCAGAACATGGGTGACGGGCACAAGGCCGGAGCCGTTCAGCGGGCTGTAGACGAGCTTCAGACCCGCGGTCTTGCAGATGCCCGGGCGGATGGAGCGCGCCTCGATGGCGGCATACAGCGCGTTGATGCAGTCGTCACCGACGTACTCGATCAGGCCCTGGGCCATGCCGTCCTCAAAGGAGATCAGCTTGGCGCCGGTCAGGATATCGGTTTTCTGAATTTCGGCGTAGACGATATCGGCGGCCTCGTCGGTCATCTGGCAGCCGTCCGGGCCGTAGGCCTTGTAGCCGTTGTACTTGGCGGGGTTGTGGCTGGCCGTGACCATGATACCGGCGTTGCAGTTGTAATAGCGGGTCGCAAAGCTCAGTGCGGGCACGGGCATAAGGGCGCTGTAGATGCGGACCTTGATGCCGTTGGCGGCCAGTACCTCTGCGGCCGTTTTGGCAAACAAATTGCTCTTGATGCGGCTGTCATAGCTGATGGCAACGGTCTGGCTGCCGCCCTGGGTCTTGACCCAGTTGGCAAGGCCCTGGGTCGCCTGACGGACAACGTAAATATTCATACGGTTGGTGCCTGCACCGATGACGCCGCGCAGGCCCGCAGTACCGAACTTCAGGGCCACAGCAAAACGATCCTGAATGGCGGCATCGTCACCCTTGACGCTTTCCAGCTCGGGCTTGAGGTCAGCGTCGTCCAGCTCGGCAGCGAGCCAACGCTCATACATATCCTGATACATAAGTAAAACACCTTCACTTTCCATAGGAAATACTAACTTAGCTTACTCTAAATATACCAACTTGCTGCAAGCCTGTCAATCGAATTTTGTTTAATTTTGCCTGAATTTTTCCCGTTTCGTGCTTGTGCAAGGGCGCGCTGTGCGGTATACTGATAAAAAAGCAGGAAAGTGGGAAACAGGCCATGTATGCAAAAGTGACAAGCCTCGGTGTGACCGGTCTGGCGGGGTACATCGTGCAGGTCGAAGCCGACCTTTCGGGCGGGCTGCCGCAGTTCAATCTGGTGGGTCTGCCGGACTCCGCCGTGAAGGAGAGCAGTGAGCGGGTGCGCAGCGCCATCAAGAACCTGCACTATGAGTGGCCCGCCAGCCGCATCACCATCAACCTGGCCCCCGCCGACGTGCGCAAGACCGGGCCGGTGTACGATCTGCCGGTGTTTGTGGGCATCATGGCCGCGCAGGGCAAACTGCCCGCCCCCGGCAGTGAGCGGGCGTTTCTGGGAGAGCTGGGGCTGGACGGCACGCTGCGCCCCGTGACCGGCGTGCTGCCAATGGCGCTGGCCGCGGTGCAGAACGGCGTAAAGGAGCTGTTTCTGCCTGCCGAAAACGCCGCCGAGGCCGCCGTGGCCGAGGGACTGACCGTCTACCCGGCCCGCAGTGCGCAGGATGTGGTGCTGCACCTCTGCGGCGCAACGCCCCTGACCCCGGCAACGCCGAGGGGTACGACGAGGACGGCGTCTGGCTGGGGCCGGACATGGCCGACGTGCGCGGCCAGAGCGAAGCCCGCCGCGCCATGGAGATCGCCGCTGCAGGCGGGCATAATTTGATCATGATCGGAAGTCCCGGAACCGGAAAATCTATGCTTGCCAAGCGGCTGCCGGGCATTCTGCCGCCGCTGACCTATGAGGAGGCGCTCGAGACCAGCGCCATCTACTCCGTGGCCGGGCTGCTGCGCGGCGGTACGGGGCTTATCAAGCAGCGGCCCTTTCGCAGCCCGCACCACAGCGTCAGCTCAACAGCCATTGTGGGCGGCGGGTCTGTCCCCCGCCCCGGCGAGGTCAGTCTGGCGCACAACGGCGTGCTGTTTCTGGACGAGCTGCCCGAGTTTGCCCGCGATACGCTCGAGGTGCTGCGCCAGCCGCTGGAGGACGGCAAGGTTACCGTCAGCCGCGTACACGGCACAGCGTCCTACCCGTGCAGGTTCATGCTGGTGGCCGCCATGAATCCCTGCAAGTGCGGCTATTTAGGCCATCCCACGCGGGAGTGTACCTGCACGCCGAGCGCGGTGGATGCCTACCGGCGGCGCATCTACGGCCCGCTGCTGGATCGCATCGACTTACACGTCGAGGCCCTGCCCGTGGAGTACGACGACCTTGCGTCCGAGCAGGGCGGTGAGTCCAGCGCCGACGTGCGTGCCCGGGTCATGGCGGCGCGTGCTTTGCAGCGGGCGCGGTACAAGGCCCTGCCCGGCGTGCGGTGCAACGCGCAGCTGCCGTCCGGCGCCCTGCGGCGCTACTGCCGCATGACCCCTGCCGCCGAGAAGATCCTGCGCAGCGCGTTTGAGCGGCTGGGCTACAGCGCCCGCGCCTATGACCGCATTCTGCGCGTGGCCCGGACCGTGGCCGATCTCGACGGCAGCGAGGTACTGGACACGGCGCATCTGTCCGAGACGCTGCAATACAGGACGTTGGACAGAAAGTTTGGGATGTAAAACACTGCCCGCCGTTTTCGGGTTGAAAGCGGCGGGCAGTGTTTTATTTATTGAGAATTTGCAGCAGTCTTTCGGCGCTCTTGTCCCAGCTGTATTTTTCGAGAAGGGCGGCGGTGGGAGCCGTGGCCGGGGTGACGTCATCGACGTCGCCGGGGTTCGCGGTCAGGTCAATGTAGGCGGCGCAGGGGCCGTAGACCTCCCGCATACAAGGGGTGTCGCTGACAATGATCTGCGGCGCACCGCAGGCGGCGGCCTCCAGCGGCGGGATGCCGAAGCCCTCATAGAGCGTCGGGAAAAGAAAGGCTTTGCAGTGAGCCATCAGCGCCTTGGCTGCGCCGTCGCTGACATACCCCAGATACAGCACATTGGGCAGGTCGGCCAGGCCGAGGCGCTCGGCCTCGGCGGCAAGGCTGCCGCCGCCCGCAATGGCAAACACGGCGTCGGGCTTGGCCCCGGCGGCGCGCAGCACCCACGGGAAGTTCTTGTTTTTGAGCAGGTTCGCCATGCTGAAATAGTATTGGCCGGGCTTGAGCTGCGGGTGCCGGGCAAAAATGCCCTCGTCGGGCGCAATGCGCTGCATCTGCTGCCAGGCGTTGTAGACAACATCCATTTTTGACGCAGGAACGCCGTAATATTTGGCGATTTCCGATTTGGAGAACTCCGACACCGTGATGATGCGCTCAGCCCTTTTGGCAATGCGGCGGTATTGCAGGCAGTGCCATGCAGCGCTCAGCCGCCCGCGGGGGTCGGTGTAAAAGTCCGGGCGTGCGCGGTAGCAGACATCGTGCACAACGGCAATGCCGCGGAAGCCGAACAGCGGGATGACATTGCAGGTGGCAAGTCCCCCGGCCCCGCGCTGCCGGAGGTAGCGCGGGTAGTCGAGCTGCTGCCAGACGCCGCCCCTGTGCGTGCCGAAGGAAACGACCTTTATATTGGTATAGTGCGGCGTTTCAACGCCCGGCGGGGTGACAATTTCGACAAAGCCCGGCGGGACGATGCGGTCCAGCGCGGCGAGCAGCTCGATGGAATAGCGCTGGATGCCCGAAAGGCGCTGGGCAAAAAACGAGCCGTCAACGGCCCAGATGGTGTTGGACATAGAGTACCTCTTTTGTTACGGCGCGGTTGGCGGCGGCCAGAGGACTGGCCGCCCTACGATGCAAATTGCTGCTTGTACAGCAGGATTTTATTGACACTCCGGTCCAAGCGTTCCTCGGAGATCGTGCCGTTTTGCACAGCCTCCAGGACGGCGGCGTAGGCCTCGGGCAGGGAGTTGGGCATCAAAAGTACATCACAGCCCGCCTGAAGAGCCTGCACGGCGGCCTCGCCGGGGGTGTAGGCGGCGGTGATGGCATCCATCGCCAGCGAGTCGGTGACGATGAGGGTGTTTTCCGCGTCGGGGATCAGCGCGACAAGCTGCGGTGAAAGGGTGGCCGGGGTGCCGTCGCCGGTCACATTCGGCGCGGCGATATGCCCGACCATGACGGCGTGCAGGCCGGTGTCCGCCGCAAAGGGCAGCAGCTCGCAGGCTTGCAGCTCGTCGAGCGTTTTGTAGGTCACGGCCAGCGCGGTGTGGCTGTCCTCAGCGGTATCACCGTGGCCGGGGAAATGCTTGAGCGTCGGCAGGATGCCGCCGGTGCGCAGGCCGTCCGCGGCGGCAGCGGCCATTTCGGCGGCGGTGGCGGCGTCCGACGAGAAGGCCCGCGTACCGATGATGGGGTTATCCGGGTTCGTGTTCACATCGGCGTCAGGCGCAAAGTCCATGTTGAAGCCGTACTCCTTTAAATATGCGCCGATGGTCTGCCCCATGGCGCAGGCGTCCGCCGGGTCGCCGGACGCGCCCACCGCGGCGGCGCTCTCATATTGCGGCAGGTCAAAGGCCGGGTGGTTGGCCAGGCGCGCCACCGCGCCGCCCTCCTCGTCCACCGCGATGAAAAGCGGCGTGCGGCTGGCGGCCTGCAAATCGGCGTTAAACTGCGCCAGCTGCTCCGGGTCGGTGATGTTCTTGCCGAACTGGCAGATGCCGCCCACAGGGTAGGCTTGCAGGGTCTCCCGCATGGCGTCGGTCAGCATGGTCACACCGTCGGCCTTTGCGTCGTTGATGGTCTCCTGTGGGAGCGTAAGATCCAAGGCGTCGGGACGGATGATGAAAAGCTGGCCGATTTTTTCTTCCGGCGTCAGCGCGTCGGCGGGGGCGGGCGCTGCGGTTGGGGCCGGGGTGGACGCGGGAGTCGGGGTCGGCGCGGCGGCGGGCAGGGTGCCCGCCGGGGTTGCCGTACAGGCGGTGAGGGTGGTGAGGAGCAGTGCAGGGAGAAGCAGGCGTTTCATAGGGGGTCACCGCCTTTCGGGTGAGGGTGAGTGGTGTGGCGAACGGCGCAGGCGGATATGGAATCCGCCCCTACGAGGGATGGGTAACAGGCATTGACCCAAGGACGAGTGCCAACGGAAGGTTGGCGGGCGAACAATGTTCGCCCCTATAACTACTATTATAGTAGCATATTTGCAGAGCAAGAGCAAGACAGCAAAAAGGAGCGACCCTGCCGTAACCCGTTAGTGGGTTTTCATGGCAGTGTCGCCCCTCATCCGGCCTGCGGCCACCTTCAGTCTGCGCGCCAAGAGCCGCCTGCGGCGGTTGCGCTCCGACACGCGCCTGCGGGCGCAGCCCCAAGGGGGAAGGCTTTTGCTCGGCTATATTTAGTCCGGCAGACTGTCGGCGTAGTCGTTCTCGCCGCCGACGGGGTACTGGGCCACAACGTCGGTGTCGGCGGCAGTCTCGGCGGTGGCGGTATCGTCGTGCAGCGACTCCTTCGTCACGGCAAAGGCGGACTTATGGTCGGCGTTGACCTCATAGACCAGCGTCGGCGCGTCGGAGCTGGCAAGGTAGCACAGACTGTCGTCGGACGCGCTCGCCGTGCCGAACCGCACCGTCAGGCTTGTGCCGTCGGTGAAGGACAGCGTCGCGGTCACGTCAGGGGCATCCAGCCCATAGGCGCTGTCAGCATCGGGCGCGGTGATGGTCCACGCGGTCTGCATTTCCAGAATCGTACCGGCCATCTTCCTGACGCTGCTCTGGGTCAGGGCGTAGTCCGGGTCGTCGGCCAGCGTCCAGATGCCGTCGGTGCAGGTAAATGTCAGGTCGTTCACCTGCATGGCGGCCACATCGTCTGTCGTCTTGCCGGTCAGTGTCTGGGCCTTGTACAGGTCGCGGGGTGACTTGCTCAGCGTCGCCAGGTCGCTGCGCCGGACCGTGTAGGCTGCGCCGGATTCGTCGTAGACGTAGTAGACGTCTGCCACGCTGTTCAGCTGATCTACCGTCAGGTCCACGGTCTGCTCCCCTGCCCCGAGGGTGATCGTCATCTGCGGGGTGTCACTTTTAGCGGGCAGCTCGGCCAGGTCATCGCCCTCGAGCTTGCGCTGCGCCTTCAGGTTGGCGTAGTCCTCCACAAGGCTCTGCACCTTGGTCTGGTCCAGCGGCAGCGACGGGTCATCGGCCAGCAGCCAGCCGTCGCTGCCCTTGAGGAGCGAGACCTCTACATTGTTGCCCGCGTAGGACAGCGCGTCGATGTCATCCGCCGCAAGGTCACACAGCGGCAGCGTCGTGTCGGTCTCCGCCTTCCCGTGCAGCGTCAGCACGGCCAGCAGGATGCCCAGCAGCGCAACGACGCCCACAAGGATGACAAGCGGCAGAAATTTCTTGTTTTTCATGGTTCTCCTTTATCTGCGGCGGCGCACAACGCAGACCACCGCGCCCGCAATGATGCAGACGATGGGCAGCACCAGCGTGAACAGTACGCCCAGCGGGATGGCCGCCGAGGTCGGCACGCTCAGCGAGGCCGCGCTCATGCTCTTGGCGTTGATGACCGCTGTCGTCTGCTCGCCGTTCATCCAGTTGACAACGCTGCCCAGGAATTGGGCGTTGCCGCCGGAGACGGCCTGGTTGATGTTGCTTTCCAGCAGGTTCGGGCAGTTGACCCAGACGACGCGCGCACCGGTGGCGGAGTTATCCGCCGCCACAGCCACGGCAAAGCAGCCCTCGGGGTCGGTATCGGCCTTCTGGGCGGTCTCGGCGGTGGCATAGTTCTCCATCGAGTAGGCGTTATCACCGGTGGTCAGCAGGTCGGTAAAGGTGAACTCGCTGTCGTCGTTCGTCGTGATGCCCTGGGCAATGGGGGTGTAGATCATCATGCTCTGGGACACGCCCGCGGTGATGTCGTTGCCGGCCAGCTTGGGCAGCAGGTAGGTCTGGGGGTAGCCGTAGGGGTAATGGTCGGTGTCGGTCTCGATCAGCAGGCCGGGCTGGCGGGCCATGCCGCAGTCGGCCAGCACACTGTCAAGATTCGGCGTCCCGGTGGTGAAGTCGGTGGTCACAAACAGCTTGCCGCCGTTCGCCACGTAGTCCTTCAAAATCGTCGTCTCGGCATCGGTCAGGTCTGCGCCCGGCGCGTTGATAAGCACGGCACTCACGTCCGCCGGGATGCTGCCGGCGGTGGTCAGGTTCAGCGAGGTCACGGTCACACCGGCGTTGGACAGCGTGTCGGTAAAGTCGTCGGACAGCGCGGTCTCGCCGTGGCCGGTCAGCTCGTACAACTGGTAGGCCGCCGTGCGGGTGACCTTGGCGATGCCGGAGGTCAGGGCGTTCTCGGCCTGGAAGCTGTAGTTGGCCGTGCCGGTGGTGTAGTAGCTCTCCAGGTCCATCTCGTACATGTCATTGTAGGAGAGCACGTCGCTGTTGTCGCCGCAGACCAGCACAACGCTGCCCGCCGACGCGCCGTCATACTGCTGGGCGAACGTCGGGTAGAGCACGGGGTCGCGCTGCTGCCAGCTGAAATGGCTGCTCTCGCCCGCGTAGCGGTCCAGCAGGCGGGTAATGTTCGCGTCCTCCTGCCCGCTCTCGGCCAGATAGTAGGCCGTCACATCGGCGTTCAGCTCATGGAGCAGGTTCTCGGTGGTGTCACTTAACGTGAAAAGCGACGTCGTGGAAATATCGTACTCGGTATATTTGGTGGGCAGTGCGCGGATGACGAGGTTGACCAGAATGATCACCGCCAGCACCACCACCGCCAGCGCACTGGCGTACATACCGCTGTGCAGGGCACGCTTGCTGCCACCCTGCGGGAGCTTTACATTCAACTTTTTCATGGCGTTTCCCTCCTCAATTCCAACGGCGGCGTTCCAACGCCTGCCCGGTCAGGAAGAGGAACAGCCCGATGACCGACAGATAGTACACGATGGCCGGGATGCTGAACATACCGCCCACAATGTCCTGGAACGGGTCAAACAGCGCCAGCGCGGACAGCACCGCGTTGAAGGCCGTCAGCAGCCACGCCGGGCGCAGCCGGAACAGAATGAACAGCACGACAGCCCCCACGCAGAACACCGTGACGCCCGCGGTCAGCCGCTTGCAGATAACGCCGACGAGAATCGACGCGATGAGCACGACGACCATAAAAGCAATGAACGCCAGCAGATTGCCGGTGGTGAACATGGTCTGGATGCCGTCCATAATGTAGGCAACAAGCAGTGCGCCGAAGGTGGCGAGGTAGGCTAAGATCTGGTTCTCGGTCAGGGCCGAGATCCAGGTGCCGACGGCCAGGCAGGCGCTGCCCAGCAGCAGGTAGCCAAGCACGGCACTGTACGCCGCAACGAGCGAGACCGTGCCGAACGCCTTTAAAATCAGCGGCATGAGCACGGCGGCGGCCAGCGGAAGGGCAAAGACCGCGACCTCGGCCAGGAACTTACCGGCCACGATGGCCGGGATGCTGACCGGACTGGTCAGCAGCAGCTGGTCGGTGCGGTTCTTGCGCTCCTCCGCAAAGCTGCGCATACTGATGGCCGGCAGCAGGAAAAGCAAAATCATCGTCATGGTGTAGAGCACCGACGCAAAGTCCGACGAGGCGTAGAGCAGGTTGCGGTTGGTGTAGTACAGCCCCAGGAAGAAAAGGCTTACGGCAGCAACGACCCAGCCGATCATGCCGGTAAAGTAGCTTTTGACCTCGCGTTTAAAGATTGCTTTCATCACTGTCCGCCTCCTTTTCGTTTTCTTCTTCTGCGGCGGCTTCCGCAGGGGGATTTTCGGCGGGGGCAGCGGCGCTTTCCGGCTTGCCGCTCTCGGGTGTCTCGGTCAATTGCAGGAATACATCCTCCAGGCTCATCGTCTCGGCGTTCAGGTTCAGCACCGGGCAGCCCGCCTGAGCCAGCGCCAGCGAGAGCGCACCGCGCAGGTCAGTACCCGCCGTGCTGACGGCGGTGAAGCTGACCTCGCCGCCCTTCTCGTCGGTGACACGCAGGTCGGTCAGGCCGGGCACCTTGCCTGCAGCGGCCACAACGGCCTCGCGGCTGCCCTGTGCCGTGGCGGTGATCGTGCCCTTGGCGGTCAGCTGGGCGGCCAACTCCTCCGGTGTGCCCTGCGCCACGAGCCTGCCGTGGGCAATGATGAGCACCCGGTCACAGACGGTCTGGACCTCGCTCAAAATATGGCTGGACAGGATGACCGTGTGGGTCTTGCCCAGGTCGCGGATGAGGGAGCGGATCTCGATCATCTGCGCCGGGTCCAGGCCGACGGTGGGCTCATCCAGAATGATGATCTTCGGCGTGCCGAGCAGCGCAGCGGCAATGCCTACACGCTGACGGTAGCCCTTGGACAGGTTGCGGATCAGGCGCTGCTCCATGCCCTGCAGGCCCGCGCGGGCCACGGCGTGCTCCACTGCGGCGGCACGATCCGCCTTTTTGCGGGTGCCCTTCAGCTCGGCAACGAACAGCAGATACTCCTGCACGGTCATCTCCTGATACAGCGGCGGCAGCTCCGGCAGGTAGCCGATGCAGGCCTTGGCCGCGGCGGGCTCGTCGGCAATGTCGTGGCCGTCGATTTTGACCGTGCCGTCCGTGGCCGAAATGTAGCCGGTAATAATGTTCATGGTGGTCGATTTGCCCGCGCCGTTGGGGCCGAGCAGACCGTAGATGCCGCCATCTTCCACGGTGAAGCTGATGTCGTCCACCGCGGTGTGGCTGCCGTAGCGCTTTGTCAGATGTTCTACTTCGATCAAAGTGCGCACTCCCCTTTTCATTTCATAATGTCTTTTATTATAGTGATAAATTGTGATAATTTTGCGACAATGGTTTGAAGAAGTGTGAAATCGTGCGCGGGGCTTTGCCAAAAAACGCCGCGGAAACAGGAGCAGCTCCCGTTTCCGCGGCGTTTCGCGGGTTTATTCTGAATCAGAAGTCCATGTCGTTGGGGTAGGTATCATGCCGCACAAAGCCGCCGAGCTCGTCGGTAGTCGTCATGCCCATGGCCAGTGCCTTGCTGCGCATGGCGGCGTAAAATTCCGCGTAGGTCGCCTGCATGTACGGTTCCAAAAAGAAGCCGCCGATGCCGAAGGTGAACACGCAGAGCAGCAGCCAGCCAAAGAAGGACAGCTTGAGGATGAAGAAGTTCCACTTCTCGCCCTCCATCATCTCCTTGCTCAGTTCCATAGCGCGGGTGGCGGACATATAGGGGTTTTCGGCCAGCAGGTAGGGTACCAGCTCATAGCAATACTCCCAGTAAATGCCCGGCACAATGAGCAACAGGAAGCCCAGCGCGATTTTCAGGTCGGTAAGCAACTGCACCACGATGGGGTTGCCGTAGGGGCGGCGGAAGGCGCTGACGACGGTGGAGACGGGCGTCAGGGACTGGCGGCTCTCCATAAAATAGCGGCAGCGGCCGACGTTGAGCGGGTAGACGACAAACAGTGCCCAGCAAAGCGCGGCAATAGAGCCGATGAGCATACCGACGAGGATCGCCCCCAGCATACTGTCGGGGATACTGTTGACAATGTCATAGGCCGTCGTGTCGTCCGTAACAGTGCTGACAGCCTGATGCGCCGCACTGCCGCTGTTGGCCCCTGCCCCGCCCAGCCCTACAAAGCTGAGCACCAGACAGATCCAGAAGGAACGCCAGTAGCGTCCCTGCAGGGCCTGCTTGGCGTTGGTTTTTAAAAGTTCGCGTGTCCACATAGTGGGTCACCTCCATAATTCATGCTTTAGGGATGGGCAAAGCTCCGATTTGTTCTCGAGGGCGTACAGCATATAGTTGTGTTCGGCTTGTTTTTTCATCTATATACTGCATTTTGATTTTGCAAAACATGCGTTTTGCTCACGGTTGCATGCTTTTACTATATGCTTTTATTATAACAGCTTATGGCGCAAATGCAAGTTTTGGCGCGGCGCGTTTTGACGTTTTTGCGCAGTTTTTACTCATGTTCACAAAAATTATAAAAAAGTTTGGCATTTTTTGCGGAAAACGCTTGACATTTGTTTGCGGTTTGGCTATAATAATACACGTCGTCAGGGCCACGGCCCACGGCGAAAAGAATATGCGGATGTGGCGGAACTGGCAGACGCGCTAGATTCAGGTTCTAGTTCCCTTAAAAGAGTGTGGGTTCAAATCCCTTCATCCGCACCAAAATCCTCGAACGTTTGTTCGGGGATTTTTTGTTTTAGTGATTTGTTTGGGATGACGAGCATCGCCCCCGCACCGTAGGGGTGGATTCCGTATCCGCCCGCGGAGCCTTACCATTACTGCAAACGTCCCGGGTCGCTGGCGAGCATTGACCCCTGCGGCGCGGTAGACTTGTTGCCCTATGCAACCGCAAAATGTACGCAGTACAAATACACCTATCCTGCACACAAAAACATTTTTTTGCAATTTTTTCCCCGCGTTACACCAACCAGAATTGACTGTTTTTGATGGTACTACAGCTGTACTTCTCTTGCAATCTGCACGGGATGCGCTATAATGTGGATTGTCACGCGAGCCGCCTGTGCGGGCGGCTGCAAACGGCACACACCCTGCAAAACGTGCCCGACTATTATAATAAGGAAGAGGAGCTTCACATGAATCAATTCACCAAGGCGGTCAAGTCGCTGGCCGCCAAGTACAACGAGACCAGCTTGATCCTGCGTATTGCCATCGGTCTGCTTATCGGTGCGGCGCTGGCACTGATCTGCCCCGGTGCCGTATGGCTGGAAGAATTCGGCAGCCTGTTTGTCGGTGCGTTGAAGGGCATTGCCCCGGTGCTGGTTTTCGTCATCGTTGCCAGCGCACTGGCACAGGGTTCATCCAAGCTGGACCGCCGCTTCGGCACCGTTGTCTGGCTGTATATGCTGACGACCTTTGTGGCCGCGGCGCTGAGCGTGTTGACCAGCAAGCTGTTCCCGCAGACGCTGGTTCTGGCCGAGGCCGCCACGGCGGACGTTGTGCCGCAGGGGCTGGGTGACGTCATGCACACGTTGCTGGCCAATATTGTTTCCAACCCGGTGGCGTCGATCATGAACGGCAACTACATCGGCATCCTGATGTGGGCCTGTCTGTTCGGCCTGGCGATGAAGCGCCTGGGAAGTGACACGACTAAGGACTTTATGGCCAACACTGCGGACGCGGTCTCCACCATCGTGCGCTGGATCATCAACCTGGCACCGTTCGGCATCATGGGACTGGTTTTCGCCAATGTGTCGGACAACGGCCTGTCTATCTTCACTCAGTATGGCCGCCTGCTGCTTTTGCTGGTCGGCACTATGCTGCTGATGGCGCTGGTCATCAATCCGCTGATCATCTTCATCTATCTGCACCGCAACCCGTACCCGCTGGTGCTTCGCTGTCTGCGTGAGAGCGGCCTGACCGCCTTTTTTACCCGCAGTTCCGCGGCCAATATCCCGGTCAATATGTCTCTGTGTGAGAAGCTCGGCCTGGATAAGGACATCTACTCTGTCTCTATTCCGCTTGGTGCGACTATCAACATGGACGGCGCGGCCATCACCATCACGATCATGACGCTGGCTGCGGCCAACACGCTGGGCATGGAGGTCTCTTTGTAAGGCACCCTCCCGAGAACCTCGGTTAGTTTGTCAGTGAGTTTTTCAATTGTTACAGGTGAGTCAAACTCTCCCTGCAAGACAAGGGGCTCGTCCGGAAGAGGCGTTACATCTTTTATTTTTAGCAAGCGCCCGAGCTCGTGGTTATTACCTACCTTTTCATTTGGCATCAAGAGGTAAGTGATAGGCAATGAGGTTAATATCGTGCTCAAGAAGCTTCTTAATTCGGACTCTTTTTATTCCGGTAATTCTCGGATTTTCATTCTTCCAGAAATAGCCGTGGTGAACAATAATTGTGTCTGCCCCCCTCTTCACGGCCTCATTGATGAGAGCCTCTGAGGCCGAGACGCCGCAGACGATATCCTTGACCTCTTTTTTGCCCTGGATCTGCAGTCCGTTGGGGCAGTAGTCTCGAAATTTTTCCGGCTCCAACAGTTCGTTGAGCGCCTCCAGAAGTTTTTGGATTTTCATCGAATTCTTCCCACATAAAAACTGCCGGGAATCCCGGCAGTCTTAAATATCACAAATAGCTTACGGCATGACTAAACCGCTGCCGCCGGCACCTTCAGGAGGCGTGAAGCCGGGCTGACCCGGAACCACAATCTTGCTTGCGGCTGCGCGGCGCAGTTCCTGCAGCTCTTTCATGGTCTTTTCAACGCCGGCCTTAGCGGCTTCGCGATAATTTGCGACAGCGGCTGCCAAGTTGTCGGCTTCGATATCAAAGGAGATCGGAAGAGCGCCCATCTGAGTCATGATCTGAGCTTCGCCGGTGTAAATAACCTTGCGGCTCTCGTCCACTTTGCCATCTGCTGTTACAGGCACCAGGCAGCGAATCACACCGATCTTTCGGTCGGTGTAAATTTCTTCGCGGAAAAGGTTGGCTGCATCCATCTGCTCCTGGCCCTTTTCGGCTTCAGTCTTAACTTCTTCAGTCATTTATCTATTACTCCTCAAATTTTATTCTGTGTATTCTGACTCGAGATTTGACTCCGGATTTGCAAAGAGGCTCAAACAGAGCCTCTTTCCCGTAATCATCTGTAAACCATGACGGGAATCTTGGAATGAGTCAGAACTTTTTGAGTTTCACTGCCTCAAAAGCACGGCTGCAAAGCCCTGTCTGCCGTGAGAGGCCATGAAAATCAAATCGCAGTTGTATTCATTGGCGGCGTCAATAATCGCTTCGGCCGGAGAGAAGGATTTGAAAGCCACAACTTCGCAGTTGATGTCATTTTTTCTCAACCAGTTCTCGAGCGATTTCCAGTCGTTCCTGAGCCATTTCCTTAACTCTGGAATCGTATTGATCAATACTTTCAGGTCTGTACTCAGAGAGATTGGTATAGCTGTAAGGCTCAATAACAGTAATGATGACAATAGAGGAACCCAGAGCCTTGGCAAAATCGGCCGCAGCTTCAAGCGCTTTATCAGAGAGTTCGGATCCGTCTGTCGGAACCAAAATACGGTTATACATAGCTGACCGTCCTTTTAAGAATTTTATTTACCCATAAGTGTAATAGGATTTGTTACATTCCGTTAAGTTTTATTTAGTGTCGATCCCCGTAATGTGGTTGATCGCGACAGAGGCGGCGGCCAAGCCCAAAGCTGCTGTTACTACAACGGAAGATCCATAGCCGGCACAAGATAGGCCGGCGCCGACGTCACACACTCCTTCCGGACGTTTAACGGGGTCTGCGGTGTAAACACAAGGAATGCCGAACTTCTCAATTCTCTTTCCTGCTTTTAGTTTAGGAAACCCGTATTTTTTGCGAAGGTCGTAACGCATTCGGGATAAAAGAGGATCTCCGGTCGTTCGGGCTAAATCCTCGTGAATAATGTTCATGGCACTCGTCTTGCCACCGGCCGCGCCGCACGCAACTATGTATTGCTTTCTTTTTTTGACAGACGGCCGCCATAGCTGCTTTAACTTTAACGTTGTCAATGCAGTCAAGAATGATGGCGTCTTCCGGCAGAAGCGATTCTGCGGTTTCTACTTCGATGAAATCTTCAATCTTCCTGCAGTCGCAGAGCGGATTGATCGCGTGGATTCTTTCTGCCGTCGCATCGACTTTCGGTTTACCATAAACCCCTGTCATCGCCTGCAACTGACGGTTCGTATTGCTCTCTGCGACATTATCTAAGTCCACCAGAGTGATGCGGCCAACGGCCGTACGAGCTAAAGCTTCCGCTGCCCAAGAACCCACGCCTCCTAAACCGACCACACAGACATGAGCATTTTTTAAGCGTTCGGCACCGGCTTTGGTGTAGAGTTTTGCAACGCCGCCAAAGCGTCTTTCGTAATCGAGCGGATATTTGTTCTCTTCAGCCATTTTCAACTTCTATTCGTCAGACACCGTCCTC
>ENA-OQBL01000068-OQBL01000068.1-human-gut-metagenome-genome-assembly--contig:-NODE-68-length-63677-cov-12.521416_pt1 | contig 63677 bp, 56 predicted proteins | sample MGYA00242747_ERZ504553 | MGnify/ENA primary metagenome ERZ504553 (study PRJEB26092, sample SAMD00036240) | human gut metagenome | host: Homo sapiens | study: EMG produced TPA metagenomics assembly of...
TCGATTGCGCCCGCATGTACGACGAGTTCAACGGCGGTCGCGACCTGCTGGCCGAGGATATCGACGAGGACGACATCGAAAGCCTGCTCATCCAGCAGATCGAATTCTGCTCCACGCTGATCCTCAACAAGACCGATACCGTGACGCCCGAGCAGATCGCCGAGCTCAAGGCCATCGTGCGCAGCCTGCAGAAGGACGCCGTGATTGTCGAGGCCCAAAACGGCGAGGTCCCCATGGAGGAGCTGCTCGACACCGACCGCTTCGACTTTATGCGCGCCTACAACTCCGCCGCCTGGATCGAGGCCATGGAGCATCCCGAGGAGCACGACGACCCCGAGGTGCTCGAGTACGACATCGAGACCTTTGTGTACTCGCGCCGCAAGCCGTTTGACCTGCAGAAGTTCACCAATTTTGTTGAGCAGGAGTGGCCCGACGAGGTCATCCGCGTCAAGGGTCCGCTGTGGCAGACCGGCGATCCGGACATGTGCTACATGTTTGAGCAGGCCGGCCACCAGATGCGCCTGATGGAGAACGGCCTGTTTGTCGATTCGGCGCCCGAGGGCGAGAAGCAGAAGATCATCGACGAGAACCCCGAAATCATGCAGATTTGGGACGACGAGACGGGAGACCGCATGACAAGCCTGTGCATCATCGGCCGTCACATGGACAAGGACGCGCTCATCGCCTCCCTCGATGCCTGCCTGACCGACTGGCACCGCGCCTAGGTTTATTCAAGCGGGCATTTTCCGCCTACGTAGCCGCCAAACCACCACGAAGGTGCTCTTCGTGGTGGTTTTTCGTTCTGAGCCAAGGAGATTCATGTTCAACATTGTGCTGTATGCGCCCGAGATTCCGGCCAATACGGGCAATATCGGCCGCACCTGCGTGGTTGCCGGCGCCCGCCTGCATCTGGTGGAGCCGCTGGGGTTTTCACTCGACGACAAGACAGTACGTCGCGCCGGCCTGGGCTACTGGCAAAACTTGGACGTGACCACCTATGCCGGCTGGGAGGATTTCCTTGCGCGCAACGGTCTCTCCCCTGCCGACGAACGCCTGCATCTGCTGACCAAAAAGGCACGCCGCACCTATGCGCAGAGTACCTACCGCGATGGTGACTACTTGGTCTTTGGCAGCGAGAGCTCGGGCATTCCCGAGCCACTGCTTGCCGTGGCGCCCGAGCGCTGCGAGCGCATCCCGATGCTGCGCGATTGCGACTCACTCGATAACGCCGAGGCTTGGGAAGCTCACGAGGAATCGCTGGGGCATACCGAGGACAGCCACGAGACCATCCTTCAACAGGACATCTGCGGCAACTTCGTTAACCCCGACGACTACCGCATCAGCGCGCTCAACCTCTCCAACAGCGCCGCCATCGTCCTCTACGAGGCCCTACGCCAGGCAGGCTTTCCGGGAATGTGACAAAGGGACTATCCTTTTGCCACATTCGAGCGCCACGTCGATGGCACACACGCCTAATTGATGCTCTAGATAAAGGCCCTCACTTTTAATCAGAATTAACTAAAGTAAAATGAAGTTAAACGGCGGTGTGAAAGGAGAGCCGTGTGAAATATCTCGAGAACCCGTTTACCCCCAGTTTTGGTGAGGTTCCTGCCCATCTCGCTGGCAGACAACAGATTATTCGGGATTTGGACCGCGCCTTCTTGAGCCAGCGCAGGCGCCCAGAATTGACCTCGATCTTCTCAGGCGCGCGTGGAACCGGTAAAACCGCTCTCATGTCATCGCTCGCGACAAGGGCGGAATCCCACGGCTGGATAGCCGTAAAGACGACCGCGCTCCCGGGAATGCTTGAGGAAATCGAGTTCGGGACGAAACGCGCCGCAGCCCATCTCATCGACTCGTCCTACCACTTCGAAGTCACCGGCCTCGGAATTGCACCGCTCGGCAGCATCGAGGTCAATCGCGTTCACGATGCCTCAACCTGGCGTTATCGCATGAGCGATATCATCGACCAGCTCAACGGGGCCGGTACCGGTCTGCTCGTCACGGTTGACGAGGTGGACCCGACACTCGACGAGATGATTCAGCTCGCAGCGACGTATCAGCACTTTGTGACCGATGGGAAACGCGTCGCCCTGCTCATGGCGGGACTTCCCAACAATGTCTCGACGTTGCTGAACCACAAGACGGTCTCGTTCCTTCGCCGCGCCCAACAATATCATCTGGGTCGCATTGCCGACTATGACGTGCGCGAGGCCTTGATTCGCACAATCCAGGAAAACGATCGCCTGGCAGATGCCGAGGGAATCGATTGAGCCGTTCGCTCGATCTCTGGTTTTCCCTTCCTATTGCAACTCGTAGGCTACCGTGCCTGGGATCTCACAAGCGATTCGAAGGAAATCTCGTCACGCGACTTTGACCTGGGAATCAAAATCGCGCGCGACGAGATGGACGACCGAATCCTCGCGGCAACCTATCGGGAACTCACTGCAGAGGACAAGCGATTCCTCATCGCCATGCTCGATGACGAAGAAGAGTCCACCACCGCCGACCTTATCGAGCGCCTTAAGCGTTCGCCGCAGCAGGTCTCCCGCTACCGACGCCGCATGATAGATGCCGGCATCATCGGAGAACGAGGACGAGGGCTCGTCGCATTTGAATTGCCATTCTTCCGCGACTATCTCGCGGCTCAATGCGTGAAATAGAAATCAATGTGACAAAGAGGCAGTCCCTTTGTCACATTGCCTATAGGTAGCGACCGGTAATGCTCTTGGAGCAGGCCGCGATGTCGCCCGGCGTGCCGGCGCAGACGATTTGCCCGCCCGCGTCGCCACCGCCCGGGCCCATGTCGATTACGTAATCGGCGTTACGGATAAGGTCGAGGTCATGCTCGATCACGACAACTGTGGCGCCCTTGGCAACGAGGCCGTCAAACACACTCAGCAACACCTGAACATCGAGCGGATGCAGGCCAATCGTGGGCTCGTCGAATACGAATACGGCATCATCCTGCACGCGGCCCATCTCGCTCGCGAGCTTGAGGCGCTGAGCCTCACCGCCCGAAAGCGCCGGCGTTGGCTCGCCAAGCGTGAGATAACCCAAACCCAGGTCGTGCAAGGTCTGCAAGCGCGCTTGAACTTTCTTAAGTCCCACCGTGGCGTCGAGGGCTTCGTCCACACTCATGTCCATAAGCTGCGGCAACGTAAGCAGGCTCCCGTCCTTGCCCTCGCGATGGATATGCGAAGCCGTGTCTGCATAACGTGAGCCGCGACATGCCGGGCAGACGATCTCGACATCGGGCAAAAACTGCACGTCGAGCGATATCGAGCCCGTGCCATCGCACGTAGGGCAGCGCAAGGCGCCAGTGTTGTAGCTAAAGGCACCCGCCTTGTAGCCGGCTGCCTTGGCCTCGGGCGTACGGGCGAAAGCGCGGCGCAGCTCATCATGGATGTCGGCATAAGTCGCCACCGTCGAGCGCACGTTGGCGCCGATAGGCGTAGCGTCAATCAGGTTTGCGCGGGCAATGCCTTCGGCATCGATCCAACGCACATGTTTTGGCAAGCGCTCGCCGGCTGCCTGCGCCTTGAGTGCCGGGATGAGCGTCTCGAGCACCAACGTCGTCTTGCCCGAACCCGAAACGCCCGTCACCGCGACAAGGCGACCGCGCGGGATATCGACTTCGAGCGGCTTGACGGTATGGATGGCATCGGTTGCCATGCGGATGTGACCCTGGTCGAACATTTCGTCGTCAGTCACCTGCGGGCGCAAGCGCTTGGGGTCTGCGCGCAAAAACGGGGCGATGCGGCTGCCCTGCGATTGTTCGACCTCGTCCACCGTACCCGCAGCGATCACATTACCGCCGCCTGCTCCGGCAACGGGGCCCATCTCGACCAGATAGTCGGCTTCCGCCAGCACACGTGTATCGTGGTCGACAACAACCACGGTGTTGCCGTCATCCACCAGATCGCGCATCACGCCTACCAGACCGTCGACATTTGCCGGATGCAAGCCAATCGAGGGCTCGTCCAGCACATAAAGCACGCCCGTCGATCGGTTGCGCACCACACGGGCGAGCTGCACACGCTGGCGCTCACCCGTGGAGAGCGTGGCACCGGCGCGGTCGAGCGAAAGATAATCGAGACCCAGGTCGACCAGACGACGGGCCGCGCTCAAAAACGATTCGCAGATATCCGTCGCCATGGGTTGCATCTCGGCCGGCAAGGATGCGGGCACCCCGCGCACCCACTCAATCGCCTCGCCCAATGTCATGGCCGCCGCCTGCGCCAGATTGATACCGCGCACCTGGGGCTGGCACGCAGCCTCGGAGAGACGCGTGCCGCCGCAGTCACGGCATGGCCCCTCGCGTAAAAAGCGCGCAACGCGCTTGAGGCCCTTGTCGTCCTTAACCTTGGCGAGTGCATTCTCGACGGTATAGACGGCGTTGTAATAGGTAAAGTCGAGCGGCGTGGCGCCCTCGCCGTTTTTGGGAACGTAAAGAATGTGCTTCTTAACCGCCGGGCCGTGGAACACGATATCGCGCTCTTGAGGCGTGAGCTGGTTAAACGGCACGTCGGTGCGCACGCCCATCTCGCCGGCTACCTGCTTCATCAGATCCCACATGAGCGTACCCCAGGGAAGCACCGCGCCTTCGTTGATGGTCTTTGACTCGTCGGGCACCAGGCTCGCCTCGTCCACCTCGCGCATGACACCGGTGCCGCCACAGGTGGGGCATGCACCGCCGCTATTGAAAGCCAAATCCTCGGCACCCGGCGCGTAGAACTCGCGGCCGCATGCGGGGCACGTGAGCGACAGGCCCGCAGCCACATTAAGGCTCGGCTCCACACGCGCCCCGCAATGCGGGCACACGTGATGGGCACAGCGGCTAAAGAGCAGACGCAGGCTGTTGTTGAGCTCGGTCATGGTGCCAAAGGTGGAACGCACGCCCGGCACGCTGGGGCGCTGATGCAATGCGAGCGCCGCCGGCACGTGCAGTACCTCGTCCACCTGGGCGTGTTCGGCCTGCGTTAGGCGACGTCGAGTATAGGTGCTGAGTGCTTCCAAGTAGCGACGCGATCCCTCAGCATAAAGAACCCCCAGCGCCAGCGAACTCTTGCCCGAACCCGATACGCCGGCAATACCCACGAGCTTTCCCAGCGGAATGTCGATACCGATGTCCTTGAGGTTATGGACGCGCGCGCCACGTACCTCGATAGCCTGCGGGCTCATCTTCTGTTCCGTCACCTTTATCACCCTACTCATGCCATAAAACTCGATCGCGAATGTACGCGCCCAGCATGGGCACGGTAAACCGGACGAGGCCGTATCCGGCAGCTTCGATGACGCGCTCGCGAATCAGGCTTGCGCGATATTTACTCGCCCAGCTCTGGGTACGCTCGCAGCGCTCAATGATATCCGCCATGCGCGTCGGTTTGCCCTCGTCAACCGCCATGGCCTCGATAAAGAGGCGCTGTGGACTGCGCAGCCCGTAATACAGAGGCGCGTCAACCGCTTCGTAGAACTCGGAGACGGCATCCGCATGGCCATCCTCGACATCGCGCCTTTCGATGACCTGCGAGCTACGCCGGACAGCAGACCGCCACATGTAATAGCCCACCAGCTGAACCATATAGGGATGCCCCATGCTCTTGCGCGCCGCAAGGTCCGCCGTCTCCGCGTCAACGTAAAGACCAGCATCTTTGACCGCCTGGATATATGAATCACGCACCTTGGGCAAGGATATCGCCCCCAGCGTACGCTGCTGGGCACGCCGCAAAAACGTCACGCTCGGCTCTTCGAGCAGGTCGTCAACCATACTGGGTAAGCCGGCGAACACCAGCGCAAGACCACGCTGCTCGCTATCGGGCAAGCCCGTGGCATCCTGGTCTCCGAGCACCTGCTGATAGAGAACGGCAAGGGCCGCCAGCTCCTCGATAGACGCCGATTGCGCCTCGTCAATCGCAAACAGTATGCCTTTGCCTGGACCGAGCTTCTTGAGGCGCTCGTTGACCAGCCCTCGCAACATCTCGCCCTTTGCCCGCGCCGCCTCGACTGACATCCGACCAAACGACGGACCGAACTCCATTGACGTCACAACGGGTTTATTCGAGCGAAGCGCGTCGGCCAATCGGTCGCATAAGCCAAGCGAAGCGGAATCGGAGACAACCGCCCATCCGCGCTCGCTAGCTAAACGCTGCAGCTCCCGCAGGAGAACCGTCTTGCCGCAGCCGCGGTTTCCCGTAATGAGCATGAGCCTACCCGGCGCTCCGGCGCCGTTATCGAGCCCTTCCTCGAAATCTTCGATGACCGACTCGCGACCGATGAGTATCGGAGGCCGCTTGCCAGCCGTGGGCTTAAAGGGATTTGGATTCATGTCGGCCTCCTCGGATTGGCAAACCCTGGAAATAGTTATACCAACTTATACCGAGTTATACCAATAGCATGTGACAAAGGAACTGTCCCTTTGTCACATGTGGCCGAAAAACTCGGCGTCTGCTGCTCGCCAGGGGCGGAAGGTGGCGGGATCGATCTTTACGTGCGCCGCGGCGGGTACGTCGTACCATTTGACCGTGTAACCGGCGCCGTGAGAGCAAAAGACCGAGTCGGGCGTGTTGGGCAGATCGGCTTCTGGCTCATAGGCGGCCGTCTCGATGACGCGCTCGGCATCATGGCAAGCCGCATAGCCGGCAAACTCTAGATACAGATGTCCGCGACCACTCGTGTAGGCAGCCACCTCCAGCGCGTAATCCTGCACTTCGGATGCCGGCACGCGACCCACAAGCTTCGCCCGGTCTCCCGCCATCGTCGGCGGCTCGTACTCGGCACCCATACGCGTGGCATCCGAGAGCGCCCGGCCCACGCACTCCCCCGGCACCTCGAGCTCAAAGCGATACCACGGCTCCAACAGTACCGCCGCGCCGGCCTCACGCGCCTGCATGAGCCCCTGACGAATCGCGCGGTACGTGGCCTGGCGAAAATCGCCGCCCTCGGTGTGTTTGGCATGCGCGCGGCCGCCCGTGAGCGTAATGCACACATCGGTGATGGGCGAGCCGGTCAGCGCGCCCAGGTGATCGCGCTCCATGGCGTTGGTGAGTGCCAAACGCTGCCAGTTAAGATCGAGCTCGTCGGTCGAGGTCACGGTGCCAAACTGCACGCCCGAACCCGCTGGCAACGGCTCCAGGCGTAGATGCACCTCGGCATAGTGGCGCAGTGGCTCAAAGTGGCCCACGCCCTCGACCGGCTGCGAAATAGTCTCCTTATAGAGAATGCCGCCGGGCTCAAACGCAATCGAAAGGCCAAAGCGATCGCCCAGCACCCGCTGCACGACCTCGAGTTGCACGGCGCCCATCAACTGCAAATGAATCTGCTCAAGATGCGTATTCCAGCTTACGCCGAGCATGGGATCCTCGTCCGCCAACTCAGTCAGCGCTTTGAACACCGCGTGGACATCGTGTTCGCCCGGAAGCACCGTATAGGTGAGGACCGGCGCAATGACGGGCGCATCGCCCGCAGGCTCCGCGCCCAGGGCATCCCCCGGGCGAACGTGCGCAAGACCCGTCACGGCACAAATACCGCCAGCAGCAACTTCTTGGGCAAGCTCATACTTCTCGCCGTTATAGATGCGTACCTGATCGACCTTTTGCTCCCATGCCTCGGCACCGGAACGTCCGTCAATCATCTGCTTGGCATGCAGTGTGCCGCCGGTTACTTTAACCCATGCCAAGCGCTCGCCGCGATCCCCGCGGCTGACACGATAGACGCGCGCGGCAAACTCCGGGAGCCACGCCTGTTCACACATCAGCGCGCATATGCCATCCAGCAGCTCGTCCACGCCTTGGTCCTTGAGCGCCGAGCCGGCAAAGCAGGGAAAGAGCTTGCGCTCGGCAACCATGCGCGACAGCGTTGCGACAGAAAGCTCGCCCGCTTCAAGAAACTCCTCGAGCGCCGCCTCGTCCAACGCAGCAGCGTCCTCCTGAACGGCGCCGCCCGCCAGCAGTTCGTTGGCATCCAGGCAGCCTTCGGAAAGACGCTGCCCGAGCTGTGCCAGCAAAATATCGCGACCGGGATTCTCCAAATCAATTTTGTTGATAAAGATGAACGTCGGAATGTCATAGCGCGCAAGCAGGCGCCACAGAGCTTCGGTATGCCCCTGCACGCCATCGTTGGCACCCACAACCAAAATCGCGTAGTCCAGCGCGCGCAATGTGCGCTCCGCCTCGGCAGAAAAATCGACATGCCCCGGCGCATCCACGAGCATGACGTGGGTATCGCCATGATCGAGTACGGCCTGCGACGAGAAGATCGTAATGCCGCGCTCGCGCTCGATCGCGTTAGTGTCCAGATGCGAATCGCCATCGTCCACGCGGCCGCGCTTGCGGATGCGACCCGCGTTGAACAGCATGGCCTCGGCCAACGTGGTCTTGCCGGCATCGACATGCGCCAAGATTCCAACGACCGCTTGCTTCGACATGGCTCTCCTCTTATTGCAAGCCCATCGCACGCGGCAACGGGCGTTCACGCTCCACACTGGATGATACAATTTACGGGCCGGCGGGCGAAGCGGGCCCTATCCCCCGACCGAGCTCATCGCCCCGCGTTGCCGCGCGGCGATTTTCGTAGGTTCGCGCCTTGCGAAAGCCGGCTTGCAAATCAGCGCAGCGAACGAAAATGGCCCCGCCCGGGCCATTTTCGTTCGTGCGAATTGTTGACACGCGCCCCTGCTTTTACGCCTCGCGCAGCCAATCGAACGCGACACGCGCCGTGCCGTCGGACACATAGACGATACCGGCGCGCTCAAAGCCAGCCTTTAAGATGGCACCCTGCATGGGCAGGTTGTCCTGATGCGTGTCGATGCGCAGGTGATCGGCACGCTCCTTGGCAAAGGCAAACATCGCAGCCGCGATACCGTGCACGGTGCCGTCGGATGCCACACGGTGCAGCACGGCGTACGGAGCGTCGCTACGCCATTGACCGTCCTCAATTGCGTCATAGCACTCGTCCGGACCCGGCAAAAAGGCAAACGTCGCCACCACGCGGCCGTCGACTTCGCACACATAGCTGCCACCGGCGGCGATATCGGCAGCCAGCTGCTCGGCAGAAGGCGTGCCCTCGGGCCACTGCGTGGCGTTGCCATGCGCGCGCATAAAGGCGCGGGCCGTGTCATAGATAGCCATGACGGCGGGAATGTCGGTATCGAGGGTTTTTCTGATCATCACGCGGCGACCTCACGTTTATTGGTATCACTTTGATTGGGCAATGATACCAGCGTCTGGAGAGGGGCACGAAGCAGATGGGAAGCAAAAAGCGAGCTGCCTGGTCAAAAGCAAAAAGCGTGTTTTTGAGCACTGCCACCGGCGGCGATATGAGCGACCTGTTTGCACGCGAGGACGAGCGCCGCGACGCCCTGGACGCCGAGCGCGATGAGGCCTGGCGCTACAAATCGTGCGAGCGCAAAAACCGTTACGACACGCGCGCCGAGGCCGAGGCAGTTATGGCCGACTGCGAAAGCCGCGGGCGGCGCGGTTTGGCCTGCTACAAATGCGAATACTGCGGTGGATGGCACCTGACGTCGCACCCTTGGAAATAGGCGCCGCATCGGCACGGCATTGACGGAGCGCCAGCCATCGCACGCAAGCTACGGGCGCGGCGGCACCAAAACATCGTAACGAACGGCCTTGCCCGCAAGTTGATAGCTCGGCTTAACGCCGGCAAGCAGTGGCCCCTTCACCGGTCGCTTGATAACGACCTTGCGCGGGTGCACCGCAAGCGCAGCTTCGACCAACGTCTCCTCATCGGCGCACGGCTGTTCCAGATGATGCAAGAGTTGGAACTTCTTTTTAACCGCCGCGCTCTTGGTGCGTCCGGGAAACATGGGGTCCAGATACACCACGTCAGGAGCGGTGAGCTCGCCCTGCCCGATCAGCCCAGCTGTATGGCGAAGGCCGGCAATGCTGTCCTCGCCCGCATGTAAGCGCATGCGCGCCACGGCTGTCGCAAGCGCCGGATCATCTGCCGCGCGATCCAAGGCATCCTTGAGGAGCGCCGCGATCACGCAATCCTGCTCATACAGATCGACGGTAAAGCCCGCGGCCGCCAGCAGCAGCGAATCCTCGCCAAAGCCTGCCGTGGCGTCAATCGCCCATGGGCTCTCGATGCCTTTTGCGCGCGCAGCCTTTACCAGCAGTTCTTGCTGCAGACGGCCCTGCTTGAGCCGTGGAAGCATGCGGCCAAAATCGGCACGCAGCTCCATCGTGCCGTCGGTGAGCGTGAGGCCCTCGGACTTCCCGATCAGCTCAAGCCCCGCGGACCGAGCAACAGAAAAGGGATCGACGACGCCCATGGGTACTCCTTAACAAGCAAAACGAATACGTGAGCGCCGTTTATGTCGGCACCCAACCGTCCGCTATTGTCCCACATGCGACATGGCCCACAGCATCCCAATGCAAAGCACCGCCATCAATCCCGTGCACACGGCAGCGATCACAGAATCACCCATGCGCCTTCCCAACGACCGCGGCTCATGCACTTGCCCTGCTCCGTACATCATGGCTCCTCCTTCGGTCCAGCTCTTACCATGGACCCATCATCGCAGCGCCGCGCATACGCTGCCATCGATTTGACTTACGCCCAGCTTTCCTTTTTGAAAGGTTGGGTTTGGCTGCGCGGGCTCAATGCGCTTTCAAACGCATGCATCGCCGCGTTGAACTACAATGTGCTTCACCATATGTGCAGTACATTGGGTGCGCCAAGTTGGCGTACTCGTATCGAAAGGACCAGCCATGAGCTTCACTCGCAAGACTCTCAAAATCCTTGCTCTCATCTACTTTGTTTTGGGCATCGCCAGCCTCGTCACCGCCGGCGTCGGCATCGCCACGGGCGGTCTCGATTCCACGTACGGTTCGTACGCCACGCTCGCAGCGGTCGTGCTTATCGCCAAGGGTCTCGTCGACCTTGCCGCAGGCGTCGCCGGTATCAAGGGCGCCAACAAGCCTTCACAGGTGGACGGCGCGTTTAAGCTCGGTATTGTTGCCGCGGTCGCCACGCTTGCCCAAGCGGTGCTCACGCTTCCCGCGTTTGGCGGCGACGCCATCAACTTTGGCGCCTTTGTCATCGTGGTGTACGACCTGTTCTTTGTTCAGCAGGCACACGCCGTTAAGGCCGAGAACAAGGACCGCCTATAAGCGCTCGCTTCTCATAACCTCTGCAGCCAAGCAACTAAAAAGGGCCGATCGCGCATCTCCGCGGTCGGCCCTTTGCGTTTGCCCAGATAAAACCTACCAAAATAAACCTGTCCCTTTTTGGCAGGTTGTTAGCCGTGGCGGTACTCGGCGATGATGAAGTCGATGTCAGTCTGAAGGGTATCGAGGTTTGCCAAGCGCTCTTTGTCGGCGGGGCGCGTGCGGTAGTAGTACGGCGTCATCTGGAACACCGCCTCGATGTCGGCCTGGGTCTGAAGTGTAATATTCGCAGACACCCGCTGCGTTCCGACCAACTCGAGCTCGGTGGTCTTCGGCAGCTTCTCATCGTTAAGGTACGGCGTGTCGTAGAGTACCTCCTTGAGCCCAAAGAGGTGACGAGCACCCGGCACCACGGTGTAGAGCGAACCCTCCGGCGCCAGCACGCGGGCAAACTCGCGTTCGTTAAAGGGGGCAAAGAGCTCGGTCACCATATCGAAGGCGCCATCGGCCACGGGGATGTCCTTCATGTTGGCCACGAAGTAGGTCGCATCGCCGCGCTTGGCGGCCAGGCGCACCATCTCCTTGCCCAGGTCAAAACCGTAAGCATCTACGCCCGGCGCCGCGCCCATGGCACTGGTGTAATAGCCCTCGCCACAGCAAATATCGAGCAGCGTCATGGGGCCGTTCGCAGACGTGGCGCGCCCAGACACCTTCTTGCGCACCAGCTCGACCATCGCATCGCGCAACGGCGCGTAGTATCCACGGTTCAAAAAGTCACGACGGCTGCGCGCCTGCGACTTGGGATCGCCCATGGAGTCGCCGCTCTTGGACGAGCGCAGTAGATATAGATAACCCTCGCGCGCACGGTCAAACCGGTGTCCGCCCGCACATGCGGCCCCACGCTCATCGTCCACCAACGGCTCATGGCAAACGGGACACAACAACATGGCAACTCCTTAGCGCGAACAACACAACGCCCACCATTGTCTCACGCCTTCCCCACCTAGTCATTGGGGACGTTTTTGAATGACTAGTCGTTTAAGAACGTCCCCAATGACTAGTCGATTAGGAGTATCATCATCTGCGCAAATAAGCACGAAAGAGCATATTAGAGATTGAGAGCGTATGGCTGATACCGTATCTAAGCACATTGACATGACCACCGGCTCGCTGTGGCGCAATATTCCCCTGTTCGCCTTCCCCGTGGCCGCCACGAGCATCTTGGAGCAGCTGTCAAACCTCATCGCCACGGTCATCATCGGTAACTTCTCGGGCGACCAGGGAACCCTCGCCATGGCGGCGGTCGGCTCCAATGTTCCGCTTACCAGTCTTATGCTCAACCTGTTTATTGGCATGTCGCTTGGCTCCAACGTGGTCATCGCCAACGCTATCGGCCGCAACGATCAGAACATGGTCAAACGCGCCGTCCATACCTCGATTTTAATGGCGCTCGTGGGCTTTGTCGTCATCGCACTGGGCGAGATCTTTGCCGAGCCCATGCTCGCCGCGCTCAACGTTCCCGCCGAGACCATGCCGCTCGCTTCGCTCTACCTGCGCGTCTTTTTGCTGAGCATGCCCTCGATCTTGCTCTACAACTTTGAGGCCGCGATCTTCCGCTCCGTCGGCATCACCCGCATGCCGCTGCAGGCGCTTGCCGTGTCCACCGTCCTCAACATTGGCCTGGATCTCATCTTTGTCCCCGTACTCCACTGGGGCGTCGCGGGCGTCGCCATCGCCACCGCCATCGCCTACACCGTCAGTGCCGCTACACTCTTTATCCGCCTGCTCAAGACCGACTCCGTCGTCCGCGTCACCCTACGCGACCTGGCTATCGACCCCGTCGCCCTCAAGCGCATCGTCAAGATCGGCCTGCCCGCCGGCATCCAAAGCGCCGTCTTTGCCGTCGCCAACATCATCATCCAGTCTGCCATCAACAGCCTGGGCACCGAAGTCATGGCGGCATCGAGCGCCGCCATGAGTCTAGAGTATGTGTGCTACAACCTGCTCAACAGCTTTAGCCAGGCTTGCACCACCTTTGTGGGACAAAACCACGGTGCCCGCCAGATCGACCGCTGCACCAAAACGCTCAAGGTCTGCCTGGTCGAAGGTGGTATCGTCGCGCTCACCACAATTATCGTTATTGTCGGCTTGGGGCGCGAGATCCTATCGCTGTTCAACAGCGATCCCAATATCGTCTCGATCGGCTATATCCGCGTGTGCTCGATCTTCCCGGCGTACGCCTTTAGCATGTTCTACGAAAACATGTCAGGCTACCTGCGCGGCTTTGGTATCTCGCTCACGCCCGCCCTCATCACCATGATCTGCGTCTGTGGCATCCGCTTCTATTGGGTGTTCTGCGTGTTCCCGCACTTCCGCACCTTTGCGAACATCATGATGGTCTATCCCATCAGCCTGGGCACCACGGCGTTCTTTATGGTCGTGGCGGTACTACTCTGCCACCCGGCACGCACCTATCGCGCCACCCAAGCCAAAGCGACAGCCCGCTAAACACCGCACTCAACGCCACGCCAGTCATTAATTGACAATATGTGAGCTCATATAGTCGATAAAGCGCCTCGTGGCGATGGGCATGGTGTCCCAGCTGCGCCAGGCGGCCACCACGTCGCGCGAGGGGGCATGCACGATGGGCCGCACACGAATATCGGCTCGCATGCCCTCAACGGTACGGCGATACAGCATGCTCACGCCTAGGCCCTCCTCCACCATCGCCATGATGGTGTAGTCGTCGGTCACCTCACTCGTCACGTGCGGCGACAGCCCGTGCGTTGCGAATGCATCGAGTACCAGACTCTGTTCGCCCTCATCCAGCAGCACAAACGGCTCGGACGCCAGGTCAGCGAGTGTCACCTTTTCCTTTGCCGTCAGCGGATGCGCGGCCGGCAACAATGCTACCAACTCGTCGTGATAGACGACGCGCTTCTCGAGCCCAGCGGTAAATCCGCGTGCTGTAAAACAAAAATCAACCACGCCATCGTGCTCCCATTGAGCGTTGCGCGTGTAATCGCCCTGCTTGAGGGTGAAGCGTACGCCCGGGTGCAGCGCACCAAAGTCGCGGATCACACGCGGCAGCACGGTACGACTCACGTTGGTAAACGTCGCGATGCGAATGTCGGTCGACGAAAGCCCCAGCAGCTCCTGGCGCTTGCCCTCGAGCTCGGCCTCGGCGGTCACAATCTGGCGCAGGTACGGCAGATATTGTTTACCGTCGCGCGTAAGCGAAACGCCCTGCTTTCCGCGCTCGATAAGCGTGGTACCCAGCTCGCGCTCGAGTGCCTTGACGGCTTGGCTCACCGCGCTTTGCGTATAGCCCAGCTCGTCCGCCGCGCCTTTAAGGCTGCCGCGATCGACTACCATACAAACAATCTGATACCGCGATGCCATCGTGCCTCCATATCAATGCAGCCGCAAAACGTTTTGCCAGCGCTTTTCGCACTCACTTTAGTATTTCTTAATCGTACTGAAGATACATTCGCTTTACTACATCCAAATCTGGGAGCAGAATCCTTTTTGCGAAACCGTTCTGTAACAAAAGGAGTCCCATGGATCGCAAAAAAGCAATCGCGCTCTCATTTTCCGTTCCCGTCGCATGGGGCTTTTCGTATCCCCTCATGAAGATCGGTATGGACAGCATGAATGCCACGAGTATCGTCGCGCTACGCTGCATCATCGCCTTTGTGGCCTGCCTGCTGCTCTTCCACAAGCGCGCGTTCCGTATCAACCGCGACCTTATGGTCCGCGCCGCCATCATCGGCGCCATTATGGCAACCGAGCTCACCTGCATGTGCCTGGGCTCCAGCCTCACCTCCGCCTCCACTGCCGGCTTTTTGCAGAGCCTGACGGTCGTGATCGTGCCGTTTGCCAACGCCGCCCTGCTGCGCCGCGCCCCCGAACGCAAAGTGCTTGTCGGCACCGCCATCGTCACCTGCGGCATGCTGCTGCTCTCGGGCGCCGACTTTACCAGCCTGAATCCCGGCGCGATCATCATGCTGCTCTCCGCTTTTGTCTATGCCGGCCATATCATTGTGGCGAAGCGCTTTGTCGAAGATGTCAATCCGCTTGCTCTGGGTGTTTGGCAGCTGGGCTTTGGCGGCCTGTTCTCTGGCATCGCCGCATTCACCTTTGGCGGCTTCACGCTTCCCGGCACGCCTAACGAGATCGTCGTTGTCTTCGCGCTCGCACTCATCTGCTCTGCCTACGGCTTTATCACCCAGACGCTCGTGCAGCCCCACGTGCCCGCCGAGACCACCGGCTTCGCTTTCTCACTCGAGCCGGTCTGCTCTGCCGTCTTCTCCTTCTTCCTGGTCGGCGAGGTCCTAAGCCCCATCGCCTTCTTTGGCGCCGCCCTCATCCTCACCGGCGTCATGGTAGCAACCGTCGAGCTTCCGCGCCTCCGCGCACATGGACAGGCTCGCATGGCAGGAGCGCCCGAGCACGTCTCGTAGACCCCACTCTTCATACAGCCGCGGCATAAAGGCAACCGGTGCGCCTTTACAATAGATGCCAGCAGAGCATCTGACGTAAAGGAGCCCCATGGACGCCGCGACCCGCGACCGCAACATAGCAACTTGGTTGGGCGATGCGCCGCAGCCGGTACGTGACACTACGAACCAGCTGCTCGAGCGTATCGCCCTTTTGCGTGCCGAGCAGACCATCTACCCGGCACAAGACGACATCCTCAATGCCCTCGCCTACACGCCGGCCGACCAGGTCAAAGTTGTCATCTTGGGTCAGGACCCCTATCACGGACCCAACCAGGCAATGGGACTGTCGTTCTCGGTCGCCGCGACGCAAACCAAGTTGCCACCGAGCCTGCGCAACATCTATAAGGAACTCAAAGCCGATCTGGGTTGTCCCATTCCCGCCACGGGAGATCTAACACCATGGGCACAACAGGGCGTCCTGCTCCTCAACACTACGCTCACCGTGCGCGAGCATGCCGCTAACTCGCACGCCAAGCTTGGCTGGAACACGCTCACCGACTACATTATCGAACGCTGCTGCCAGCTGCCCCAACCGGTCGTCTTTTTGGCATGGGGCCGCTTTGCCCAGCAGATGGTCGAAGGTAAGCTCGTCGCAACTGGTGCGGTCAAGGCAACCGATAAGTTCTGTCTGGCCTCCACGCACCCCTCGCCGCTTTCGGCCAACCGTGCCACGGCAGAACTCCCCGCTTTTATAGGGTCGCGCCCCTTCTCGGCAGCCAATCGGCTACTCGAACAGCACGGCTTGACCCCCGTCAACTGGACTTGCCTCGGCTAAAAATCGATGCATCAAAAACGCGCCCGACGGCTTTCCATCGGGCGCGCTTCCTATTCGGGCCAAATAAATTGTGTGCGGCCAGCCTCGCCGCCATCGATCAACAGACTCTGCCCGGTCATAAACCGGTTGGTCACGCCCACAAAGTAGATCCACTCGGCGATCTCTTGGGCGGTTGCCCAGCGCTTAAGCGGTGTGAGCTCCATAATCTGGTTCCACAGGTGCTCGTCTTCCATCACACAACGGTTGAGCGGCGTGATAACGCCGCCCGGGTCCACACTGTTGGCGATGGCCTGCGGTGCCAGACGGTTTGCAAGGTTCTTGGTGTAGGCGATAACGCCGCCCTTGCTGGCGGCATAGTCGGGAAACTCCGATCCCGTATGCCCGCTCGCCGACCCCACATTGACCACGGATTTGATAGCCGGCGCCGGCTTGGCGGCAAGCCCCTCCCCCGCAAAGGCGTAGCGCTCGGTCACGTTGATGGTGCCATACAGGTTGGCGGCGATGTCGTCAGCCGAATCCTGCGTACCGGCAACGTTCACGATCACCTGGGGTTCAAGATCGTCTGGAAACGCGTCCGGCTTGCGAACATCAACGATCAGATGGCGGTAGCGCTCGTGTTTGATCGCCGCCGGTAGCAAATCAAAGCCCACGACCTCGTGGCCCTCGTCCAAAAATCGTTGCACGCATGCGGCTCCGATACCGCCCGAAGCACCCGTGATCAAAACCCGCATACTTGCTCCTTAGGCGGTTGCGTGGCGCTCGAGGTACTCGGAGCCCACATTCTCGCGCTCCCAGCCGCGCACGACCTTGTAGCCCACGGGGCTCAGGAAAACCTCGCACAGCAGCTCGGCAACAGCGCCGGTCAGCGAGCACATAAGGACCTGCACCCAGGTCCAACCAAAGAACGTGTGGCTCACCACAATGGCAAAGACCAAGTTGTCGATAAACTGGCCAACACCCGTGGACACATAGGAGCGGAAGGCAAAGCTCGCAAAGTTATTCTTTTTGAGCATGCGGCCGAGCGACTGGTTGAGCGTGGAGTTAACCACGGCAGAAACGAGCATTGCCAGCGAAGAGCCCAGCACCACGTACCAGGTGCCGCCGATGGTGGCGTTAAGGGCAGTGTTGACCTCGATCATGCCCGTGTCGTAGTAGGCGCCCCACATGCCGGGCGTGAGCGAGCATGCCCAAAAGCACAGACTCACGGCCAGGTTGACCAGCAGCGCGAGGATAGAGATTTTGATGGATGCCTTGGCGCCAAAGCGCTTGCAGATCATGTCCTGGCACAAAAACGAAACCCAGCTCACCACAAAGCCACAGTCGAGCGCCAGATATGGCAGGCTGATGAGCTCTTTGTTGGCCAGCAGGTTCATCATGATGACGCTCACGAAAAACAGCGAAACCGTTGCCGCGGGAATGCTCCGCAGCAGGACCTTGTAGTCCTCCATGACCTTCTTGATCATTATGTACTCCTTTGGTTTTAGGTTTAACGAGCAGGATATCGGACCCGAACTGCTCGGACGCCCCGGTCTTGAGACGACGGTGGGTATGATAGCCGCTCGCGCGGCATCAGGCAAGCAATCGGCGCGGCAGCCCCGCAGGGCCACCGCGCCGATGCGTTAAAACGCTACGTTGCCAAACTCCGACAGGATAAGGTCGGGGTTGTGGTCGGTTGCCCAATCCACGTTCCACGGGCTCGTGAACAGCAGCAGCTTACCGCCGCGCATGTCCTCGACACGCAGGGTGTCGCGCGTGAGCGAAAGGCCCGGGATATCAATAGTGTCGGGGTCGTTCTGGATCCAGCGGATATCGGTATAGGGCAACGGCTGGCGACGAACCTCAACACGGTATTCGGCCTTGAGGCGGCGCTCGAGCACCTCAAACTGCAGCACGCCGACCACGCCCACGATGACGCTTTCCATGCCGGCACCCAGTTCGCGGAAGATCTGGATAGCACCCTCTTGGGCAAGCTCCTCCATGCCCTTGACGAACTGCTTGCGCTTGAGCGTGTCGACCTGCGTAATGCGAGCGAACATCTCGGGGGCAAACGTCGGGATCTGCGGATACTGCACGTGGCGCTTGCCAGAGCACACAGTGTCGCCGATGCTAAAGATACCCGGATCGAACAGGCCCACGATATCGCCCGCGTACGCCTCGTCAACAATCGCACGGTCATCGGCCATCATCGAGGTGCCAGTAGCAAGCTTAAGCTTGCGGTTGCCCTGCACGTGGAAGGCGTCCATGCCGCGCTCGAACTTGCCCGAGCAAATGCGCACAAAGGCGATGCGGTCGCGGTGGTTCTTGTCCATGTTGGCCTGGATCTTAAACACAAAGCCGCTAAAGTCGTCGCGGCAGGGATCGACCGGCTCGCTGGTGAGCGTATCGGTATAGGCGCGCGGCGTCGGGGCCAGACGCAGGAACTCCTTGAGGAAGGGCTCCACGCCAAAGTTGGTGAGCGCCGAGCCAAAGAACGCCGGGCTCAGCTTGCCGCAGGCCACAGCATCCAAGTCGAGCTCGTCGCCAGCGCCATCGAGCAGCTCGATGTCGTCCATCAGGTTCTTATGGTTCTCCTCGCCGATGAGCTCATCCATGGCAGGGTCGCCCAGCTCGGCCTCGACCTCGGCGACCTTCTTGGTGGCGTTGGCGTGGCCGTCGCCCTCGAAGGCAATGACGCGACGGGTCTGACGATCGAACACGCCGCGGAAGTTGCGGCCGCTGCCAATCGGCCAGTTCATGGGATACGTATTGATGCCCAGGACGTTCTCGATCTCTTCCATGAGCTCAAACGGATCGCGAGCCTCGTGGTCGAGCTTGTTCACAAAGGTGAAGATGGGAATGTGGCGCAGCGTACAGACCTTAAAGAGCTTTTTGGTCTGGGCCTCGACGCCCTTGGCGCCGTCGATGACCATAACAGCAGCGTCGGCGGCCATAAGGGTACGGTAGGTATCCTCCGAGAAGTCCTGGTGGCCGGGGGTATCGAGGATGTTGACGCAGGCGCCGTTGTAGGTGAACTGCAGCACCGAGGAAGTAACGGAAATACCGCGCTCCTTCTCGATGTCCATCCAGTCCGAGACGGCATGCTTGGCCGAGCTCTTGCCCTTGACCGAGCCGGCAGTCTGGATGCTGCCGGTATAGAGCAGCAGCTTCTCGGTAAGTGTGGTCTTACCGGCGTCCGGGTGGCTGATGATCGCGAATGTGCGGCGCGACGAGATTTCATCCGACAGGCTTGCCATGCGGATCCTTTCTTGCATTGAGTGCATTACGTCGTTGTAACGCGACTATTGTAGCCGCGAAATGCTGCGACAGGGCACCTATCAGGACAAATTCATCAGTCGAGGCTTTGACTGCCGGTCGGCGGCGGCGCTCCGCAGCAGTTTGTCTCGATCTGTAACATCTGGAGCGGTTTTTGAACCTCTACCTGTTACAGATCGAGACAAACGGATGGGCCTGCCGGCAAAATCTCGAACTGTAACATCTAGCCGCCCAAAACCGCTCCAGATGTTACAAATCGAGACAAAAGGACCGGCGGACAAACAGCATCTTAATCTGTAACAACTAGCTGGGATATTCGGGGCTTGTTGTTACAGATTTAGACAAACGGTGGCCAATCATTCCGATTTTCCTCTTGCGTAACTGTGCATAGTGTATATATACTGTGCTTACCGGTTATATACACGTGTAGCCCATCAGCTAAGGAGCCGCTGTGGACATTATCCTATCCAATTCGAGCGACAAGCCTATCTACGAGCAGATATCCTCGCAGGTCAAGGCTCAAATCCTTTCGGGCGTGCTCGCCGCGGGAGCCAAACTCCCCAGCATCCGCGCACTCGCAAGCGACCTCGGCGTGAGCGTCATCTCCACCAAGCGCGCCTACGCCGACCTAGAGCAGCTCGGCTTTATCTGCACCGTGCAAGGCAAAGGCTGCTTTGTCGCCAAGGGCAACCAAGAGCTCTTGCGCGAAAACCAGCTCTGCCATGTCGAAGAGCTGCTTGCACAGGCAGCGACACAGGCAGAAGCCCTGGGCGTCACGCGCGATAAGTTGCACGAGATGCTCGACCTGGTAGCCCCCGAAACCATGCAGTAGCCATCTGCAAGAAAGGCTATACCATGCAAAACTTGCTAGAACTCAAAGGTGTCTCACGCCGCGTAAGTGATCGCTTTTCGCTGCGCGATGTCACACTCACCGTAGAACCCGGTCAGATTGTCGGCTTTGTGGGCGCAAACGGCGCCGGTAAAACAACGACCATCCGCGCCGCACTCGGACTCATAAAGCTCGATGCCGGCGAGGTGTACCTGTTTGGGCAGCGCTGCAATGCCAATGCGTCCGATGAACAACAACGCCGCATGCGCTCCCGCATCGGTCTCGTACTGGACACGTGCCCCTTCCCTTCCACGCTCAAAGTGGCCGAGGTCGAGGCACTCGTAAGCCCGGCATACCCCACGTGGAGTCATGAAACGTTTGCTGGCCACATCAACCGGTTTGGCCTGGACCCCAAGGCAAAGGTCAAAGACCTCTCCCGCGGCATGGGTATGAAGCTGCAGCTCGCGTGTACGCTCAGCCACAAGGCCGAGCTGCTCATCCTGGATGAAGCCACGGCAGGTCTCGATCCCATGGCACATGAGGAGCTGCTCGACGAGCTGCTCGCCTTTGTTGCCGACGGACAGCACGGCGTATTGTTCTCGAGCCACATTACATCCGATCTTGAACGCGCCGCCGACCGTGTCGCCTGCATCGATAGTGGCTCGATTGTGTTCGACCTGCCGCGCGAGGACATTACCGATCGCGCCGGCATTGCTCACTGTTCCCAGGCGCAAGCTGCCGAGCTTATGGCTTACGTCGAAGGCGCCCGCGCCACCCGTCACGCCTACAGCGTTGACGTACTCGTCCCCAATCGCCGCGAAACGCTCGAGGCCTTTCCCGCGATTCCCTGTGATCGGATTTCCATCGATGACTATCTGCGCCTCACGCTGAAAGGGGCATCCAAATGAAACGCGCCTTTATGTCCGAGACCGCCATCATGCGCTCGTTTCTCCCGAGCATCGCCGGCGTCGGCCTGTTCATATTCGTCGTGCTGACCCTTGCCAACGCGACGGATGGTGACTCCGGCATGAGCGCCGGCACCTGTGCAGTCAGCGCCATGTCGCCCATCATAATCATGAACTCGCTGGCTGGCTACGATAACCAAAACGGTTGGGAGCGCTATCGAGCAACGTTGCCGTTCTCGCGCAAAGACATCGTCTGCGCACGCTACCTGTGCATTATTGCCTCCTCGGCCGTCATGGCATGCGCGGCTACGCTCCTGAACATCCTCGCCCTTCCGTTCTTCGACCACATGGGCATCCCTTCGACAGGCCAGACGATCTTTGAAATCGCAACCGCCTCGGCGACGTCGATGCTCATCTCCCTCATGATGGTGTTTTTGGCACAGCCGATATTTTTCCGATTTGGACACATGGAGGCACTGCGCCTATCCGTCGGCCTGTTTGCCCTACTTGGCTGCGGCACTATGGCAATACTGAGCTCCTCCAACCCCATTAGCATCTGGCTTATGTCATTTGCCGGAGCAAATCCCGACCCCGCCGTCATCGGATGTCTGTGCGCCGGCATTGCCGTCCTGGCGTTCGTGCTATTTGCAATCAGCTGCACCGTCAGCACCAAGATCTATCGAGCACGCGACTTGTAGCCGCAAGCGGTATCATCGGACGAGCACCGTAGACCTGGCGTAGTCGTTCTTGAGGAGGCACCGCACCCGTGTCGTGGGTTGTTGCAGCGTTTGCATCGGCATTCTTTGCCGGCATCACATCTATTTTGGCCAAATGTGGCATCAAACATACCGACTCCGACATCGCGACTGCCATCCGCACCTGCATGGTGCTCATATTTGCCTGGGCAATGGCAGGTGTTTCCGGATCCGTCGGAACCATTGGCAGCATCGCGCCCAAGTCCTGGCTGTTCCTCGTTCTCTCGGGACTTGCCACCGGCGCCTCGTGGATCTGTTATTTCAAGGCGCTCAGCATCGGGAACGTCAACAAAGTCGTACCCGTCGACAAGATGAGCACCGTACTCGCCGCGCTTACCGCCATTGTTCTCTTTGGCGAGACAAGCAATCTTGCCGTAAAGCTTATCGGGACGGCCGCAATCACCCTCGGCACATTCCTGATGATTGAGAAGAGACAGTCAGCCGGCGTGGGCCAGAAGCAAGACCTGACTTGGCTCGTTTACGCCATCGGCGCCGCCGTTTTCGCGGCGCTCACATCCATCCTTGCCAAGGTTGGCATCGAGGGCGTCGAGTCCAATCTGGCAACGGCGATCCGCACCTGTGTGGTACTCGCCATGGCGTGGGCGATTGTGGCGGCCAAGGGAAAACTGGAGCAGGTCGCGTGCGTCGACCGACATGAACTCGCGTTTCTCGCAGCATCGGGCATTGCAACCGGCGCGTCATGGCTGTTCTACTACTACGCCATTGCCGCCGGGCAGGTAAGCGTCGTGGTACAGATCGACAAGCTCTCGATCCTTGTTTCGGTATTGTTCGCGCGCCTGACCTTCAACGAAAAACTCTCGCGCCGCAGCGGCATTGGCCTTGCCCTCATCGTTTTGGGCACCGCCGCACTCGCAATATGGAAGTAAGGCGCAGGGAACGCGAGTCTCGGCACGCCCGTGGCCATAATCGACTGTCCGCCAATACATGACAAATGGCATATCCCCCGCCAGCCCGTAACGTCCTACAATAGAGACGTCACGGGCCTTGGCCCAATCTCGATCATCCAAGGGGATGTCTTTTTGGTCATTGTTCTTTAGGGAACGGTCAATCGCATAGAACCATGAAGACGGCCGTCCAACGGCCGTGGTTTGTTGCGCCGTTCCGCCTCCGTCATCTGCCAATTTGCACCTGATAGGAAAGAACAATGCAATCCCAGGAATCTCAATCCTTCCCGAAAGCCACCAGCTTCGACGCGACACTCGTACGCTCTAAAATTATGGGGCCGAATCCCCTCAAGCTCTGCGAAGAGCTGCTTCGCGGCGCACGTATCCCCCGCGGCGCCCGCGTCTGCGACCTTGGGTCGGGCACCGGTATCACCAGCGCCCTGCTTGCCCGCGAATACGGGTTTGACACCTACGCCGTCGATCTGTGGAGCGACCCCGAGGAGAACCGCGCGTTCTTCGATTCACTCGGTATTCCCCGCAACACCATTCATCCTGTTAAAGCGGATGCCTCTCAGGGGCTGCCATTTGAGCATGACTTTTTTGATGCGGTCGTGAGCATCGACTCGTACAACTACTATGGGCGTGACCCGCATTATCTGGGCGGGCGCTTGCTCCCCTACGTAAAGCAAGGTGGAATGCTCTACCGGAGCATCCCTGGCATGGTCCGCGACTGCCACGACAATCTGCCCGATTGCCTGCTCAAATCTTGGACGCCTGAGCAGCTCGACTACATGCACGACATAGCCTGGTGGCGCGCCATGATCGAGCCGACCGCCGGCGTCGAGACCGTCTCGATGCAGCCCATGCTCTGCACCAACGAGGCATGGGAAGACTGGCTCGCCTGCGATAACGAGTACGCAGCGGGCGACCGCGCCGCCGTTGAAGCGGGCGCGCTTGAATACCTCAACACCATCGCAATCGTGTTGAGGAAGCTCTAAACAACAACCGCGCGAGACCGTAAACACACGGCCTCGCGCGGCTTGTTTCTTACCATGAGCTTTTAGAGAGCAGGCACGCAGCCGTTACATCCTCACGCCGGGCTTGGAATGCTTGTACTGACCGTGGGCAGCCGTGCGTTTACCGCGTGAGATGGCAAACTTGGGACAGCAGTGCAGGCAACGGAGACAGGCGGCGCACTCCGGCTTTGCCCAGACGGGAAGCCCGTCACGCATCTCAATTGCCGCCATGGGGCAGCGCTTGGCGCAGAGGCCGCAATCGATGCAGCGATCGGCATCGACGGCAAACTTGCTCGTCCGTTGCATGCGCGGCAGCCCAAACGCGTGATATGCGCACGATGCAAACAGGGGCACGCGATGGCGCATCATGTTGCCCGTACGCCGCGCCCGTACCGCTTCGACCACGGCATCAATCTGCGCCTCGGCAGCCTTGTTGATGCTCTCGACCTTTTGAGGATCTGACAGGTCGAAAACAGGCGTCCAGGTATCGGGCATCTTGACGCTCATCGCCGCGTCCAGCTCGAGCCCACGCTCGCGCAGCAAATCGCGGGCAAACTTCGCCGATTGGCCGGTCGTCGAACCGTACGTCGAGACATAGAACGTATAAGGTCGCCCGCCGTCCTTTGCGCCAGCGGCAATCGACAGGTCGGCAGTCTTTAAAAACTCTATCATTGGCGTCGGCAAGCCCCAGGCATACACCGGGGCAACAAATCCAAGCTGACAGGGCCCTCCCGCCAAGGCAAGACGAAGGGACTCGGCATCAAAGCGCTCAATCGACATGACCTTATCGCCCGTTGCCGCTGCAACACGGCGCGCCACATGCTCGCTGTTTCCCGTCGCGCTAAAGTACAGAATCATTTCTTATCCTCCGAGCATTGTGCCGCGATAAAGCCGCGCTACTTGCGCAGTGACTTGGGCAACGGAATGCCGGCGGCGATGACGGCGGCGATGATCATGCAGACGATGCCCTTGAGCGGGAAGCACATGAGCAGCAGGCCCACGACCATGACGGGCTGGCGCATGACGGCGCCCATCGTCGAGGCCGTGCAGACGGCAACGCAAAAGACCGGATCGGCGCCGGTGAGGATGGCAAGGCCGTAGCCCAGGCTTACGCCCGAGAAGATAACCGGGAAGAAGTGGCCTCCGCGCCAACCCATGTTGATGAGGGCGGGAGTCAGCATAGCCTTGACCAGACCGGTCGCGATAAGCACACCGGCGGGGATGGTCAGGTAGGTTTCCATGAGGACATCGGCCTGCGTCTCGCCGGCAAACATGGTGTAGGGCAGAACCGTTCCGCAGATGGCGAGCGCCAGGCCAGCCAGCATGGCCTTGACGACGGGGCGCTCCCCTATGGCATGGGCCAGCGCCTCGCTCGCGTGCTCCGAGACAAAGTACAGCCAACCGCAGACCGTGCCGATCAGCGACAGGGGGATAAGCCATGCGAGCTCGAGGTTGCCCACCTCGGCAGCCTCGAACCTGGGCATGCCCATGCCGCCGCCCATAAGCTGGCCGAGCAGCAGATAGGTTCCCAAACCGCCCGCGATCGCGATGCCGTAGACCACAGTCTTCTGCGCCTTGGGGAGCTTAATGGTGATCTCGTCAGACGTGGAATCCTCATCGCCATCGGCGCTGCCGGCGAGCGGGGCCACAAAGCCAAAGACGGGCGCGGTAAAGAGCGCCGTCAGCGCGGCCTGGGTACCCAACAACGTGAGCTCCCTAAACTCGGCGCCAAAGCGGCGCATGCGGTCGCCGACCCAGCTGCACAGACCCGCGATAACGCCGGTCAGGCCGGCCTCCGGTCCAATACTTCCGCCAAACAGCAGCGGCAGCAATGCCGCGAGCGAAAGCTTGCCCAGATTGTCGTACGGGTAGCGCCCGTCTTGCTTGACCTTGGCCATCACCTGGTTGAGGTCGTCGGTCTTGGTGCCGGTCAGCTTTTCGTACAGACCGATAAGCAGACCGCCCAGCAGGCAGACGAAAAACGGATACGGCAAAAAGCCGAACGGGCCGCTCGCGAGCTCGGGCGAAGCGGCGCCCAACATGTGCGGGATCTCGGTCCACAGATAGTCGATGCCGTGCTCCATCGCAAAAAAGAACAGCCAGACTGCGGCACCTGCGAACGCGCCGGTCACGGCAACGCTGACCAAAAACAGCGCGCGGTTTTTAGGTTTGGCAAGCTTATCCATCGGGCCCTCCCGTAGTCAAAGTCGACAGAAATACGTCTTATTGTAGAGCGGACGTGGCCTGAACGCGCCAACCATCTGCGCTGCAAATGGCACTATTGGGTGTCGCGCGCATGCGAGCCCGTTGCCTAGCCGTCGATGATCGATGCGATCTTTTGCAGGTTGTCGGCAAAATAAATTCCCTGTTGGCGCTGCAGGCTCGATAGGCCCTTGTCGATCATATGCTCGAGCAGTGCCTTCAGGTCATTGTAGTAACCGTCCAGGTTGTACAAGATGCACGGCGCGTTGAGGTGCCCCAACGACACGGCAGACATAACCTCGGCAATCTCCTCGAGCGTACCCGTGCCACCCGGAAAGGCGATAAACGCGTCACCAAGCTCGATCATCTTCGCCTTGCGCTCGGCCATATCGCTCGTCACGATAAGGTCGTCGATGCCGTCGTGCTGGAACTCCGCCTCGATAAAAAAGCTCGGCTCCACACCCGTCACGTGGCCGCCGGCATCGAGCACGCTATCGGCAAGCGCGCCCATCAGGCCCGACCTGGATCCGCCGTACACCAGCGCGTGACCATGAGCGCCAATCCATGTGCCGAGCTCCTGCACCGCAGGCAGAAACGCCGGATCGTTGCCGACGCTCGCGCCCAGGTACACCGTGATATTCATATGCAATCCCCCTTGTTGCGCGATGCGCTAGCCCTAACGTTGCCGGCGACGGTACTCGCGCACGCGACGCGACAGGTCGGCGAGCTCGTCGCGGTCGAGCTCTTCCAAATGCTCCAAGTCGTCCATAAAGCGTGCCATGGTGTCCTTTTGGCGCAGCTTGATGAGCGTGTTGCAGTAGCTCACCGCAACACCCGTGAGCATGGCGATGTAGAAGATGCTGATGACGCTCAAGATGACGGTGATGGCGCGGGCAACCGGCGTCTCGGCCGGAATATCGCCAAAACCGATGGTCGACACGGTCTCAAAGCTAAACCAGAGCCCGTCGCCAAAGGTGAGGGTCGTGGGCTCGGACAGCCAGACGGCCGTTGAGCAGAGCAGGAAAAAGACAAGAAACACGCCCGTTATGTGGGCAAAGCCAGCCTGATGCAACACATCGGCAAGTGTCCTCAGCTTTTTCATCGCGACCCCTTCCGCGGACAATCATTCACATTTGCTCGATATTGTCCCACGCCTCCCCCGCAAACGGAACTAGTCATCGGGGACGTTCTTAAACGACTAGTCATTCAAGAACGTCCCCAATGACTAGTCGTTTAAGAACGTCCCCGATGACTATATCTGTGGGCGAACGGGGCACCTGAGCTGGTATCCTTATGCGGTAATGTCTCGATTCGTTAGGATTGCATGTGAGAACTGCCGCTGTCCTTCGTTCAACTATATATCGTGCCCTGGTCATCGTGCTTACCGCACTTACCGTGCTGGGCGGCGCCATGCCCGCCCCCGTCTATGCCGGCGACTCTGATCAGCAGGTCAAAACGGTCCGCGTTGGCTGGCTCGTCAGCAACAGGGGTTTCCAGGAAGGCACGCCGGGCGAACGCCTCTCGGGCTGGGGTTACGAATACCTCCAGACGCTTTCGTACTACACGCCCGGCTGGCAATACGAATACGTCAGTGGCACCTTCACCGAGCTCATGGACAAGCTCGAGGCGGGCGAAATCGACCTGATGCCCAACATCTCCTACTCCGAGGAACGCGCCCAAAAGTTGCTCTTTTCCTCGAATCCCGAGGGCACCGAGCGCTACTACATCTACGCCAGGCCCGATCGCGACGACCTGGCCAAGGGTGACCCCCAAGCGCTCCAAGGCCTTACCATCGGCTACAACCCCGGCGCTATGCAAACCTTCGTCGGCCAGCAGTGGCTCGCCAACGAAGGCATCACCTGTACCTATAAAGAAATCAACACCGGTGGCGCCCTCTTTGAGGCGCTTGCAGACGGCGAGGTCGACGCCGTCATCATGAACGACACCATTTCGTCGCCCGATGCCTCGCCCATGTTCTACGTAGGCTCGAGCGACTACTATTTTGCCGTTCCCAAAAGCCGCCCCGATTTGATGAATGACATCAATGCCGCCATGACGGCAATCGCCCGCGTCAACCCGCGCTATAACGACGAAGTCAAATCGAGCTACTCGGCCCAAAACAGCGGCTCATCATCGCTCACCGGCACCGAGACCTCCTGGCTCAAAGCAAACGGCAACACCATCACGATTGGCTATCTTAAAAACCAACTTCCCTACTGCACGCAAAATGACGACGGCGAGATGGAAGGGTCGCTCGCCTCGCTTGCAACGACGTTGCGCGACAAGTTTGGCATTACGGTTAAAACAGTCGCGATCTCAAATAACAAGCAAATGGTCAAAGCCCTTTCCAACGGAACTATCGATGTCGCCCTACCTCTGTTTCGCGACTACTGGCTTGCCGAACAGAAAGGGGTCGTGCAGTCAAACCCGATGGGAACGGTTTCCCTGACCGCCATTCACAGCAGCAATAACCTGAACCGCGACCTTAAGAAAATCGCTTGCACGCAGAGCGCGATCGTCAACCGTCTTGAGCTCGAGAGCCTCTTCCCCGACGCAACGATAACCGAATATCCAAATGGCGGCGAGGCGCTCAAAGCCCTCAATAAGGGGGAGGCAAGTTGCATCATTGTCCCCAGCACGCGCTTGGAAACCATCCGCGACACCTATGGCATCGAGGATTTCGAAACGCAGGAACTCACCAACACGGCGCAACTATCGTGTTTAATTTCGCGCGGCAAGCCCGAGCTGTTGGGAATTATCAATAAGGGCATCGTCAATGCCGGCGAATCGCTCTCTGCAAGCAGTTATTCCCCCACATCGTACTCGGCGCAAGAATCGGATGCGTTCCGACTTCTCTACCGCAACCGCATCGTCATTTCGGCAGTCGTCATCTGCATTTTGCTCACCGGCATCGTCATCCTTGTCTGGTCGCTTCACCGCGCGCAGAAAGAACAGCAGAAAGCCGATGCCGCCAACGCCGCTAAGACAGCATTCCTCACGCGCATGAGTCACGACATCCGCACGCCGCTCAACGGCATCCTGGGTCTTATCGAAATTGAGGAATTGAAAGACGGCGATATGCAAGTCGCCCGCGAAAGCCGCGCCAAGGCGCGCGTTGCCGCCAATCACCTGCTCTCGCTGATCAACGACATCCTCGAGATGGGCAAAATCGAAGACCGCAAGCTAACACTGGAACATGCTCCTTTTAACCTCAAAGAGCTCTGTGATAATACGCTGGTGCTGTGCAAGCTCCGCGCGTCCAGTAACGGCATCACCATGCAGGACAATAGTCTGCCGTACGCCACGGGGCCATACATGATCGGCAGTCCCACCCATATCCGACAGATCATGATCAACCTATTAGACAACAGCATTAAGTACAACAAGCACGGCGGCTCCGTCACCTTTAGCTCAAAGACCAAGCCACTCGATAACGGGCGCGCGCTCTTTTGCTTTAGCGTTTCGGATACCGGCATTGGCATGACTCCAAAGTTTTTAAAGCATATCTATGAGCCGTTTGCCCAAGAAGGTGACGATGCGCGCAGCAAGTTCCAAGGAACCGGCATGGGCATGCCAATCGTCAAGTCGCTTATTGAACTGATGGGCGGTACGATTGAGATTTCGAGTGAGGTTGGCGTGGGGAGTACGTTCAACGTCCAGATTCCGCTCGATATCGACAAGAACCCTCAGGCGCGGGCAGATACGGTCGAGAGGGTGCTCGACTGCTCGCTCGCCGACATGAACGTGTTGCTCGCCGAAGACAACGAATTGAATGCCGAGATTGCCCAGACGCTGCTAGAATCCGAGGGCGTCGTGGTCACCTGCGCCGCCAATGGCAACGAAGTCGTCGATCTGTACCTGTCACATCCCGCCGGCAGCTTCGATGCGATTCTGATGGACATCATGATGCCGGGCATGGACGGCTATGAGGCAACCCGCGCGATTCGTCTGAGCGAGAAGGTCGATGCAGCCGATATCCCCATCATCGCGCTCACCGCCAACGCCTTTGCCGAGGACGCCAAGGCGGCACACGATGCCGGCATGAACGCCCATCTGTCCAAACCGCTCGACTTTAACAAGCTCAAAAACATACTCGCCCGCATCAAGAAAAACGGATCCGTTTCGCTATAGTTTGTGCTCAATCACCACGCACGACCAGAAAGGAAACCAACGATGTTTAGGCCCTTACGTCGAAAGAAACGCGCCATCACTGACGAGGAAGCGCGCGAACTGCTCGCTACCTGCAAGCGCGGCGTCTTTGCCGTCAACGGCGACGATGGCTACCCGTACGCCATTCCCGTCAACTACTTCTTTGACGCCGAGCACGACAAGATTTATTTCCATGGCGCCAAGGCTGGCCACAAGGTCGACGCACTCAAGCGCGATGACAAGGTCTGCTTTACCGTTTACGGCAACGAGTGGTACAAGGACGGTGACTGGGCTCCCTACGTTATGAGTACCGTAGTCTTTGGCCGTTGTCGCCTGGCGAATGACACCCCCGCGTTTATCGAGGATAAAGTTCGCCAGCTCGCGCTTAAGTACTACCCTTCTGCCGAAGAAGTCGAAGAGGAAATCGCCAAGGACATTAAGGGCGTCCAGCTCTACGAGATTACGATTGAGCATCTTTGCGGCAAGCAGATTCAAGAAAAATAAACCTCCGCAGCAGGTCTGCGCCCAATGGTTACAGACGTTTTACCATGCGGGACCTTCCAGCCGGCTTGGCAGAAGGCCCCGCATGCAGTGCTCACTTACCGTGCATTAAAAACGTAGCGGTCCAAGCGGTCGCACGCTTCCCTTACGCGCGAAAGCGGCAGCGCCAAATTCACGCGAATGTGGCAGGGCCCGTGGAACGGGCGGCCGTCCTGATACCCCACGCCCACGCGCGCCCCCTCGTCGAGCAACCACTGAATATCGCGGCCATGCTCGCGGCACCACTCGGTGCAGTCCAGAAACACCATGTACGTGCCCTGCGGACGCGAATAGGACACGCCCTCAAAATGCTCGTCCACGTAATCGCAGAAGTACTCGATATTGCTGGCAAGCACCTGGTTGAGCTCGTCCACCCACTCGTAGCCCTGCGGCTGGTAGGCACCGATAAGCGCATGCATGGAGAGGACATTCATCTCGTTGTAGTGAGTCTTGTTGGACACGGCGCACACGCGGTCGCGCAGCGTCTCGTTGTAGACAATGTGGTAGCTGCCGACCAGGCCCGCCAGGTTGAACGTCTTGCTGGGCGCATAGAGGGCAACCGTGCGCATGCGGGCGTCCTCGCTCACCGACTGCGTCGGGATATGCTTGTGCCCCGGCAGGATGATATCGGACCAAATCTCGTCCGAGATCACCACGCAATCGTGCTGGCGATAAATGTCCATAGCGCGCTCGATCTCGTCGCGCTCCCATACGCGGCCGCAGGGATTGTGCGGCGAGCAGAACACCGCGGCATGAATGTGGTTTTGGGCGAGCTTGCGCTCCATGTCCTCAAAGTCCATACGCCACACGCCTTGATCGTCGAGCTTAAGCGGGCTGTGGACAATGCGATAGCCCGCGGCTTCGATGGACTTGGTAAAACCGATGTAGGTGGGGCTATGGACCAGCACAGCATCGCCTGGCTGGACATACGCGCGCAACGTCGACACGACACCGCCCAGCACGCCGTTTTCGTAGCCGATATGCTCAGGCGCCAAGCCCTCAACGCCGTTGCGACGGCTCTGCCATTCGATGATGCGGTCAAAGTACTCGGGACGCGGGTTAAAGTAGCCAAACATGGGATGCTGGGCGCGCTGAATAATGTGCTCCTGGACCGTGGGCACCGTGGCGAAGTTCATGTCCGCCACCCACATGGGTATGCGGTCGAAGCCCTCGTCGGGTGCGTTCGGGGCCATACCGGGGATCTCGCCCCAAGAGTCAACGGCAATGGAGTCCATGCCGTGGCGGTCGATAAGCGAGCTAAAGTCGTATTTCATGCTGAGCTCCCGTGCAAAGTAGGCTGTTTCGATAGGCGTTATTGTCCACCAGCGTAGGCGATTTTGGCATGGGGTTTGGCGCTTAATTTGACGGGTGCAGACGGATGGCTGGTTAGCCTTACGCGTCGTTGACGGCGACTACGGTTAGCTGGGTTTCATCGACCGTAAAAGATATGTCGAGTCCGGCGTAGGCCAAGTGGTAAACGCGGTTTGGCTCGTGCTTGCTGCCCGCGCGGCGCGGATCTTGGCGAAGAACCTCGGCCAAGCCGGGGAGCTTTGCGGGCGGGACCATATCCTGCAGCGCTTGTGGAAACTCAACATCGAGCTCTTGCCACGGAGCACCCTCAATCCAGCCGCCGGTCGCATCCGGGTGGCAGTCCGCAAACGGGATGTAGGGCTTGATATCGTAGATGGGCGTGCCGTCGCGCAGATCGGCCCCCAGCACATGGATGATGGGGCCGTCGTCGGTAAGCTCCACGCGGTCGAGCTTAACGCAGGTGAGCCCGATGGGATTAGGGCGAAACGGACTGCGCGTGGCAAAGACACCCACGCGCTCGGCTCCGCCCAGACGCGGCGGGCGCACGGTCTTCGACCACTTGACGTTGGTGCCAGACCTGTCCTGCGACTTGGCATCGGCAGCTATGTCGTTTGCCGTGCCGCCGGGCGTTCCGTTTTCGAAGCGCCACAACAGCCATAGGTGAGAGAAGGAGTCCAGGCCCTCAACCGCTGCATTGGAGGCAAATTCCGGCTCAAAGACGATGTGTCCCTGCAGATGAGGCGCCAAAAAGCTGTTGCGCGGAATGCCGAACTTCTGCGGCAGGTCGGTATGTATGTGTGCGATAGGTTCCATGCCGGTCATTGTACGGCATGGAGGTGTGGGGCGTTGCGTGCAATTCTTCGCCGCGGTCCCCCGTCGTGCAACCAACGGTTGCTTGGAAGGGCGCCTGCTGCCGCGTATGCTTAAGCCATCAACCAGCAGAAAGGAGCCGTTATGGCCTTTGCAGAAAAGCTCATCGCCGTCCGTCACGCCCATCACCTTACCCAAGAGCAGCTCGCCGCCAAGCTCTTCGTCACACGCCAAGCCGTCAGCCGTTGGGAGCGTGGCGAGGTCACACCGGGCATCGACATGATGAAGCTCATCGCCGCTGTGACCGGCGAGCCCCTGTCTCATCTGCTCGAAATGCCCGAGCGCTATTGCCAGAGCTGCGGCATGATACTCACGCCCGACGACTGCGGCACCGATGCCACGGGCGCCGCGACCGACCATTACTGCAAGTGGTGCTACGACCACGGCCAGTACACCTACGACACCACGATGGAGGCAATGATCGAGGACTGTGCCCCGCGCCTGGCGCAAAACACCGGCATGTCACTCGACGAAGCCGTCTCGCTCATGGGCGCCGTCCTGCCGCAACTGGAGCGCTGGCGCTCCGTGCAGGAAAACGAAGAGCGCTACGGCGCCGAGGCACGGGCGCGCTATGGCGACGAGACCATCGACGCGGCAAACGAAGCGCTGCTGGACATGGACCCCGAGACATGGAACGACATGAAGGAACTTGAACGCGCTATTCTGGGCCAGCTCTCGATTGCCATGGGCATTGGCGACCCAGAGAGCAACGAGGCCCGCAAGCTTGTCACGATGCACCGTCGATGGATTGGCCTTAACTGGGGACACGAGCCCCAAGACGAAGAATACCTGGGCCTCGCCCACGGCTATCTGGCCGACCAGCGCTTTGTTGACTACTACGACAAGCCCTGCGGCACCGGAGCCACGGCGTTTCTGGTCCAGGCCATCGAGTCGTCACTGGTCCGCGCATAGACCGCGGCGGCTTTGGGTATTTCAATCAAAACTGCAACCGATTGGAGACCTATGGCTACTAATCATGAGCTTGCGCTATTCGTTATGACCGGCTGCCCGTATTGCATAAAGGTCAAGCGCTTTTTGGCCGATAACGGCGTGACCATTCCCGAGCGCAATATCTCGACCGACCCCGAAGCCGAGCAGACGCTCATCGCCGTCGGCGGAAAGCGCCAGGTTCCCTGCCTGTTTATCGACGGAAAACCGCTCTACGAGTCGAGCTACATCATCGCATGGGTACAGAAGAACCTGCTCTAGTGCAACATATTCATCGGGGACGTTCTTAAATGACTAGTCGTTAAAGAACGTCCCCAACGACTAACTAGCCGTGAAAGCGGGCTATGGGCGCAAGTGGCTGCTCGCGAAAGACGCGCTCGACGGCGGCGCGGTATTCGTCGACCTTTTTGGTCTTGCGCACGATCTTGTGAACGTTAGCGGGATTGGCGAAGGCGCATTTGGCGTAGAACCACCACTCCTTCATGCGAAAGACCGCATTGCCGCCAATCTCTTCCGCATATGCCGCAAACAGCGTGTCGTGGAAGCGCTGCAGCTCAGCAGCCGTGGCAGTAGGGCCGCCCTTAACCATGCGAGCCAGCGCGGGGTTCGCAAGCAAGCCGCGCCCCAACATTACGTGACGCGTTCCGGGATAGGCCTCCACCAGCGCATCCATCTCCTCAAGATCAAAGATGTCGCCGTTGTAGGCCACCGGGAACGGCGCCCGCTCCAGCGTCTCGCCGTAAAACTCTTTGCGCGGCGAACCCGCATAGCGGTCCTTTTGCACGCGCGGATGCACGATCAGCTCTGCCAGCGGCATGCGGCAATAGAGGTCAAGCACACGCTCGTATTCGTCGTCGCTTTCCAACCCCAGCCTGGTCTTGACCGACACCGGCAACGGCGAGCGTTCGCACACGTCGCTCAAGAACACCTCGAGCTCGTCGAGATTGCGCAAGAAACCCGAACCCTTGCCCTTGGCGACAACCGTTCCCGAAGGACAACCCAAGTTGAGATTGACCTCGCGATAACCCATGTCGGCGAGCACCTGTGCCGCCCACACAAACTCGTCCGCGTTCTTGGACATCAGCTGAGGCACTACGTTGAGCCCCTGGTTATTGACAGGGTCGACCTCCTTAAACGCCTTGCCACCAAAGCGGTTTCCCACCCGTGGCGGCGGCAAGAACGGCGTGTAATAGCAATCGAGCGCACCGAAGCACTCCGCGTGCACGCGACGGAACACATGCCCGGTAATCCCCTCCATAGGGGCCAGCGATAGAATCATCAACATCTACTCTCAGATCAATGCGGCAAAGGGACTGCCCCCTTGTCACATCCTATTCAAACGGTTCAGAAACTCTTCGCAGGCGCGGGAACGCAGGCGATATTTTTTTCCATACCAGATACGACGCAATGGTAAGCGGCGGCTCAAATGGGACAAAACGCAGATCGCTGTCTTCATCTATCTGCAGCAAGCTTCCAATGCTAACCGCACACGCAGCGCCCGAACGCACCAGATGCGACGCGTTGCCGATCAGGTCGAAATGCCCCACGATGTTGAGTTCATCGACGCTAAGGACGCCACTCGACCACGCTTCTAGGTCCAGCGCTCGATTCGAGGTGCGCGAACTCACCAGCAGCGGCATATTCGCCACGTCCGCAGGCGCCAGCACGTCCCGGCCGCCCCATGGACCGCTCGCGGCAACAACAGCACCGACTCGATCCGCCTCGGGCATACGAATCCATTCGTATTTCTCGACGTTAACGGGCTCCAGCAACAACGCAAAGTCGAGCAGGCCACGCTCCAAACGCTCCTCCACCGCATCGGCATTACCGGTGTAGAGCTCAATCGTCACTCCGGGATAATTCCGATGCAGCTCTGCAAAGGCATCAAGCACCAGCCGCATCGATTTGGTTTCGCCGGCGCCAATGCGGATAACGCCCGCAATGCCGAGCTCCCGATCCGCCAACTCTAGCTCGGTCTGTTCCACCAGCAAGACAATCTCCTCGGCACGCTGGCGCAAGCGCATGCCATCGCTCGTGAGCACGCACGATCGATTGGTGCGCTCGAACAGCTCCACGCCCAGCTCGCGTTCCAAATCGGCTATCTGGCGCGAGAGCGTGGGCTGCGTCACATGTAGCACGTTAGCAGCTTCGGTCATGTTTTCCTCGCGGGCCACAGCAAGAAAATAACGCAGCGTTCGCAGCTCCATGCTTGCTCCTTCGTGCACAACGGAGAACCTCATTCGGTCCAATTCGTTTCACATACATAATCCGTATATCTAGCTAGTTGCTATAGGCAATATACATTATCAAATCTCGAAACTATCGTTACAGAAGAGAACCATCGAGAAAGGAAGCGCATGGAATACATCACGCTCAATAACGGCATCAAAATCCCCCAGCTAGGACTTGGCACGTATCTGCTTAAACCCGACGATGCCCAATCGTCGGTTACCTCCGCACTCGGCATGGGGTATGAGCTCATCGACACTGCCAATGCATACGTGAATGAGCGAGCAGTGGGTCGTGGCGTGCGCGAATCAGACTCGCCGCACGAAAACGTGTTTCTCGAAACCAAGCTCTGGCCCTATTTTTACAATAGCGACACCGCCGTCGACGAAACGCTCGAGCGTCTGAACACACCTTACATCGACCTCATGATTCTGCACCAACCCGCAGGCGACTACTTGGCGGGCTATGAGAAGCTTGAGATCGCGTACAAGGAAGGTAAGCTCCGCTCCATCGGAATCTCCAATTTCGACGAGAACGAAATCGAGAAGCTTCTCGCAAATTGCGAGATCGTTCCATCCCTTATTCAGGTCGAGTGCCATCCGTATTTCCCGCAGACCGAACTGAAGAAGTTGCTCGCCCAGCACGACATTGCATTGCAGGCGTGGTACCCGCTCGGCGGGCGCGGTAACAGCAGCATCATGAACGAGCCCGTCGTGCGCGACCTCGCTGTCAAGTATGGCAAAACGCCTGCTCAAATCATTATGCGTTGGCATATCCAAGAGGGAAATATCGTCATTCCAGGCTCCAAGAATCCGACGCACATCGCCGACAACATCGATGTCTTCGACTTCGAGCTCACGGACAGCGACATGACCGCCATGGCTACCCTCGATCGCGGGAAACCCTTCTATGAGCGCACGCCCGAGAAGCTTGCGCAATATGCCGCCTGGCACCCCGACGTTGAGAGCCAGAAATAGGAGCATCATGCAGTACACAACCCTTGGCCATTCCGGCATTAAAGTCTCTAAACTCTGCCTGGGAGGCATGAGCTTTGGCGAGCCCAGCCCCGACTTTCATCAGTGGACCATCGGACCCGACGACACACGCGCCGTCATCAAACGCGCACTCGACACCGGAATCAACTTTATCGATACCGCGAACTGCTACAGCTTTGGCACGAGCGAAGAGTACATTTGCGCCGCCCTGCGCAATCTGGGAATCGCTCGCGAGAGCGTCGTGCTGGCTAGCAAGGTTCACTTCAACGAAGGCGGCCTTTCCGCCGACGCCATCAAACGCGAGATCGAAGGCTCGCTCAAGCGCTTGGGCACCGATTACCTAGACCTCTACATCATTCACCGCTTCGATTACGACGTTCCCATGGAAGAGACCATGGAAGCGCTCGATGATCTGGTGCGCGAGGGCAAGGTTCGCGCGCTCGGCGCCAGCGCTATGTATGCTTACCAGCTGCACAACCTGCAGATCGTCGCGCGCGACCACGGATGGGCGCCCTTTACGAGCATGCAGTGCCACTACAACCTGCTGTACCGAGAGGACGAGCGGGAGATGATTCCGGTGTGCCGCCAGTTTGACATGGCCCTTACGCCATACAGCCCCCTGGCGTCGGGACACCTCTGCCGCCCCACGTGGGAAAGCTCGAGCACACGTGGCACCACCGACACGACCATGGCCAACAAGTACGACCATGATCGCGCCATCGACATGCCCGTCATTGAGCGCGTGGCCAAGATTGCCGCCGATCATGACGTGCCGATGGCGCAGATTGCGCTGGCATGGCACTGGGCACGTGGCGTCGAGGCCCCCATCGTGGGCTGCTCCAAGCCCGAGCGCGTCGACGACGCCGTGGCCGCGCTCGACATAACGCTCTCCCCCGCCGAGATCGAGTTCCTCGAAGAGCTCTATCAACCGCACGCGCTCGTTGGTCCCAAGGCCCGTCCCGGTGAAAAGCCGCTTGCCGGCACTACCAAAGTCAAAATCGCAAAGTGACGACATGAACGACAACATCATCAACGGCCTACACGACGCCGGCTGCAGCGAAGATCTCATCGAGCTGTACAGCTCGGCCGCCAGCGACTGCGCGCGCATTTGCCTACTAAAACGGCATCGCCGCGAATTGCTCAACGACATACACGCGGGGCAACAGAAGCTCGAATGCCTTGACTATCTCATCTATCGGCTACGCAGCGCCTCGACCGGATGCTGTTCAAGCCGCTCAGCATCGCAGCCATGAGGCGTCACTTAATAGCACCTCACCATAAAGCCTAAACCGCAGCAACGAAAGGGACTCCAATGACTAAGACACTTGTGGCATATTTCAGTGCATCGGGAACCACGATGGACGTTGCAAACCACTTGGCTCGCGTGACGGACAGCGACCTGTTCGCCATTGTGCCCGCCAATCCATACACAAGCGCCGACCTTAACTGGCGCGACAAACAGAGCCGCAGCACGCGCGAGGCCGCCGACCCCTCCTGCCGCCCTGCCATAACCTCCAGAGTCGAGCACATCGAAGACTACGACACCATCTTTTTGGGTTTCCCCATCTGGTGGTACGTGGCGCCGGCGATTATCAACACATTCCTTGAGTCTTACGACCTGACGGGCAAAACAATCGTCCTATTTGCCACCTCGGGCGGAAGCGGAATGGGCAAAACGGCGTCGGTCCTTAGGGCAAGCGCTCCAGGCGCAAAAATCGTTGACGGCGGCATTCTCAACAACGCAAGCAACGCCAGCCTCGAGAAGTTCGCGGCAAGGTACCTCTAACGCAACAAAGGCCGACAAATCGGCGGCGCGGCGAGCATGATGAAAGCGGCATCATCGAGTGGATATAGGAGCGCCTGCCCTATTCCAAAGTCGCCACCCTAACCTTTCATCCACTCCAAAACATGTACGTCAACATCCAAAGTCAACATTTTTTGACATCTTTGAATGCTGACGTACAGCTTTTTGTATGGACCGGAGAAGGCGCAAATGGCGAACCCATCGAGCCGTCAAGACACTTTAGCCGCATGACCATGCACTCATCGATGGCAGGATTCCCTATACTGAGTCACATATGACGGTATCGCGCCAAAGGAGAACGCCGTGACCACGTCGCAGATATCCCTGCTCGCGCTCATCTCGGTTGGAGGCATCGGCATCCTGCTTATCGGAATGAGCACGCTCATGAAAGCCGCCGCCCGCAGGAAAGCCAAGGCCTGCACCGCTATGATCATGGGAACGGTCATTGACCACCGCTTTATGGGCGAAGGCAGAATGTATCCCGTTTTGGAGTACACCGTCGACGGCACGCGGTACCACGTGAGAAAACAATTCCGCGGCGTAAAGACCAAAAGCTTGTCGGGACTCCCCGTCCGCACGCAAAGCGCGGCGTACGAAGACGCCAAGGGCTGGTTGCACGTACAGACAGGACCCATCGCACGCCTAGATACTCTCGCAGAGCAGCTTTGGCCCCTCGGCAGCCAAATGACTGTGCACTACAACCCCAGCAGCCCAGACAAGAGCTATGTCGAGCGCCCCATCGTGGGCGACTTTGCCACGCTGATGTTTAACATCGCGGGTATCTTGCTCATCGCGCTGAGTATTTTGCTCTATGTTCTTATCCAGCGCTAGCTCAGACTGATACATCCCGCGCGCCGCGCGCCGTAATGACCGCCACGACTCCAAGGACCAGCTATGGCAACACTCTCCGAACAAGAACGTAAGCGCATCCAGCGATACTGCATTTGCCCCAAGGTTGCCGGCGCGGCGCTTGCCATGGCATTCGTGCTGCCCTTATCGATCATTCCTTTCGAAATGATCGACGACATCGTCTTCCATCACGAAGGCTTCCAAGAGACAGGCATGATGACCGCCTTGGTGCTCACCGCCATCGAGCTCGTTATATTCTGCTACTGCGCTCTCGCCCCGCGCTTTGGCATGCGTGGCAAGCAGTGGAAGGAAATGCAGCGCCGGCTCGCCGTCGAGCAGAGTGAGAAAGACCGCTCGGCACAAATCGCAGGCGTTGTTGGCACGCAGGCCGCCGCGCGCCTGCTCAAGAACAGCGACAACGAGACCGCGCGCAACCTGGGCGGCGCGGCAGAAGTCGCCGCTGCCGCAGGCGCCGTCGCCACCGCGGCAGACGTGCTTGCCGAGAGCTTTGCCAACGCGAAGGCTATGGCAGAGGCCTGTGGCGTGTCTGTCCCCCGTGCAAAGAAGTGGGTCGTCGCGCTTGTGGCGCTGCCCCTCGCGATCGTATGCGGCGCCTATATCCCGCAGCTGGCGCAGGGAAACATCGAGATGCAGGAGAACGCCGCGGCCGCGGCCGAGCAGATCGCCATCGCACGCAAGGCATTAGAGCCCTCATGCGAGTACGTGTCCGCCGATGACCCCTACGAGCGATATCAAGATTACGGCTATCACGTCCGCGGTTATCTGCACGACGGCGACTCCGATACTCAAAAGACCTATACGTACCTGGATTTTGACAACAAGGGAACGCTCACGGAAGTGAGCTACGCGGCAGAGATCGACCCCGACGCGAGCCTCGAGGACAACCTTGCCCGTATCGAGCTCGACCTTGACGCGCTTTCCTCTGTTGTCCAAACCATAGACGTCAAGACCGCAAGCCCCGAGCTCCTAGCACCGCAGAAGCTCCCCGAAGAGTTTAGGCAGGCATTTTTGAACGGCTCACTCTACGAGAGAATCTCTATCAGGACGAGTGACGCCCCGTCAAAACGTATTACTCGTTTGATACCGATCCCGAGGATGAGTTTGACGAATACACCCATCCAAGTATCCGCATCACGCTGATGGGCAAAACAAACTAAAAGGCGCGGGAAGGGTCACCCCCTTCCCGCGCCTTTTCTCGAATGTGACAAAGGGACTGTCCCTTTGTCACATTATTCGGAACGTAGGGCCTCCACGGGGTCTTTCTTGGATGCGCTGCGGGCCGGCAGCAGGCCAGCGACAACCGTCAGCAACACCGAAATCGCGATGAGCACCAGCGCATCCTGCACGGGCAGGCTCATCAGATTGGGGACCTGTTTGACCGCAAGCGCCCAGGCATTGACCGGAAAACTCACGAGCACCACGACGACGATGGCGAAGACGCCAGCAATGAGGCCTTCGATGAAAGTCTCGGCGTTGAACACGTTGGCCACATTGCGCTTCGACGCGCCGATCGCGCGCAGGATACCAATCTCCTTTTTACGTTCCAGTACGCTGATGTAGGTTATGATGCCGATCATGATGGAGCTGACGACCAAGCTGATGCTCACAAATGCGATGAGCACCAAGCTGATGGTGTTCACGATGTCGGTCACCGAACCCATGATGATGCCCATGTAGTCGGTGTACGAGATTGCCTGCTCATCGTGACCAGCGGCCTTGACCTGCTTGTTGTACGCATCGATATAATCGAGCACGCGCTCCTTGGCCTCAAAGTCACGCGGGAAAATCTTGACCGAGATGGGGTCCGCCTCATCCGCATAGCCCAACGTGGTCAGATTATTGTCGTAGGTGAGCTTTGACGCCTTGGCATAGCTCGTCATGAGCGAGCTCAGGTCCTCGGCGTCCATGTTGAAATGGATGGCGCGAGCAAAGGCACTCGCATCCACACGCATAGCGCTCGCCAAGTTGGCAAAACTCGAAGACATCTGCATCGCCATCTGGCCCATGAGCCCCGCCGCGCCCGCCTTGAGCTGAGCTGACACCGTTGTCGCAATCTGCTCGCTAATTGTCTGCATCACCTGATCCATAGCCTGCTGCAGATACGGAGCCAGCTGCTTTTGCACATAGTCGGTCATCGCCTGCTGCAGGCGCTCGGACAGGGCATCGCCGCCCAGCGCTTTTAGCTGGGCCAGGATTTGCTGGGCCGCGTCATCATTCTCAAGATACGTCGAGAATGCGGCGGCGAGCTTTGATGCGTCCTTAAGATCTTCGGGCGACAGCGCCTTAAACTGATCAGACTGCAAAAAGCCCTCAAACAGCTGGTTGGCAAGCGTTCCCACCTGCTGCATTTGCTCGGGCGTGAGCTCCAGGCCGTCGAAGATGCCCGAGAAATCTGGGGTCGGCGCTTTGGCCATGATGTCACTAAAGTCGATATCCTTACCTACGCCCGAAAGGTCAATATCCAACCCGGACAAGTCAAGACCCGACAGGTCCATACCGCCGGCAGCACCCGAGAGCGCAGACGTATCGAACGAGAACGCGCTCTTCAGTGCCGCCTCGTCCACGCTGAACATGCTACCCAAATCAACGCCTTGCTTGGCCTCGCTCTGCAGCTCGTCGAAGGTTTTGCCCGTAAAGACATCCGTCTCGGGGTGGGCAAGCTGCTCCTGCACAATCTGCGAATCGGCGGCGCGCTTCATAAGCTGGCAAGTCAGCGCATGCGTATAGGCAATGCCCGGAGTCAATGCGCTCGCGTTGGCCGTCTCGTTGGGTCGCACCACGCCCACAATGCGCACGTCAATACCGTCGGCAACCTTGGCGGCCATAAAGTCGGCGTCGCCAGACATGTCGGTCCACATGCCGGTCTCTTCGTTTTTGCGATAGGCATCGGCCGGCGACAACACCTTAAATGTCGTGGACAGCGCATCGTCGTAGGTAAAGTCGGTGCCGGTCTCGGGCGTCTCGACCTTGCCGTCGGCCGTCATGGCGCTGTTGACCAGGTCGTTGAGCTCATCGATATCCAGCGCGCCGATGCTATAGAGCGTATAGTCGCCCACCGTGCCGCGGTCCGAAAGCACCATCACGGCTTCGTTGGCGGACGTGGGCCAATGGCCGGCAACGACATCGTATTGGCTGTCGAGCAGGCTCTGGTCGTCAATCATCTCGTTAAAGACCGAGGTCCCCATGGAATCCATGCTCACCGTTGCCGCCGAGCTTGCGCCTCCGCTCATGGCCTCGGTCATAGCGTTGGGAACAAGCCGAACGGGCCTCTCGTCGCCCTTGCTCAAACGATAGACAACCGGCGTCACGCCGTAGCCGTACTGGATAGCGTTGACCTCTTTGTCGATACCGTCGCCGCCACCGTCAAGCCATGCCTTAAAGCTCGTCATATCGTTAGATTTAACGCTTGCGAACATATCCTTTACGGCCGTGACCACGGGAATCTTATCCGTTCCCTTAGCCTTGCCACCGGTAGCGTCATCGGACGAGGCCTCGCCCTTGGATACCTCCTCATCGGTAGCCCCCTGTCCGCCCATCATGGACGACAGGTCGTAATCTTGTTTGGAAATCGTAAGCGGGTAGCTTGAGAGCGTGTCCTCCTCGACCTTTTTGATGTAGCCGTTTACGCCGTTGGAGAGCGCCAGAATCGCTGCGATACCAATAATGCCAATCGAACCTGCGAAGGCAGTCATGGCCGTACGGCCCTTCTTGGTCATGAGGTTTCGGGCAGAAAGCCCCAGCGCCGTCACAAAGCTCATCGAGGTTTTGCGCGTGGGCTTGGCCTCGCGACGCGCGGCCTCGGTAGCATCAAAGGGATCTGAATCGTCGGTGACCTTGCCGTCCGCCAGGCTGACGATGCGCGTGGCGTACTGGTACGCCAGCTCGGGATTGTGCGTGACCATGATGACCAGACGATCGCGCGCAACGTCCTTGAGCAAATCCATAACCTGCACGGATGTCGTTGAGTCCAAGGCGCCGGTCGGCTCGTCAGCCAGCACAATCTCGGGATCGTTGATCAAGGCGCGGGCAATGGCCACGCGCTGCATCTGCCCGCCCGAAAGCTGGTTCGGGCGTTTGTCAACGTGCTCGCCCAGACCAACCGCCTCGAGCGCCTTACGCGCACGCTGGCGGCGCTCGGCATGTCCCACGCCCGTGAGTGTAAGCGCCAATTCCACGTTTTCCAAAATGCTCTGATGCGGAATGAGGTTGTAGCTCTGAAACACAAAGCCAATGCGATTGTTTCTGTAGGCATCCCAATCGCGGTCGCTGAAGTCCTTGGTCGAGATGCCATCGATCAGCAGGTCGCCGGAATCGAAATGGTCGAGTCCACCAATGACGTTGAGCATCGTAGTTTTACCCGAGCCCGAAGGACCCAGGATGGCTACAAACTCGTTATCGCGAAAAGACAGGCTTACGCTGTCGAGCGCTACCTGCGTAAACGACTGCGTAACGTACCTTTTGCAAATAACTCTGAGATCCAGCATGGACGGCAACCTCTCCCCCGCCGTTCGCATCCAACGCGTTTGACCTACTCTATCAGCTTTTTTGCCGGTACCAGCAAGGAATGTAACGAACAAAAATGTAACGAACAAAAAACGGGACGGCACGCCGCATGGCGCACCATCCCGCACATAACATCGAAGGTGTGACAAAGGGACTGCCCCTTTGTCACACCTTTGTCGCATTCGAACCTACTGTTCGCTCTTCGCGAGTGCCTGATCGATCAGTTTGTTGAGCGCCTCACGCTGCTCAGCAGAGTTGATACCGCCCATGATCGGCTCTCCCACGATGTTGCCGTTCTGGTCGATCACATAGGTGGTCGGGAACGAGTACAGGTTGGAGGTGAACTTTCCGGCCTCGCTGTCCGACTTAAACCAGATGTTTTTATACGTCACGCCCTTCTTGGAAAGCACGTCCTTGGCATCGGCCACCTCGTCTTTTTTGCCGTCGAGCGTAAAGGAATTAACGCCAACGACCTGGCCGCCCTTCTCGGCAAGCTCCTTGTTGAGCTTCTCCAGATCGCCCAGCTCTCCCACGCACGGCTTGCAGGTGGTAAACCAGAAGTTCATGACGGTGACCTTGTTCTTGGAGAACAGCTCGTCGCTGTTTACATCGTTGCCGTCCAAGTCCTTGCCCTTAAAGCTGGGGAACTTCGTCTCCCCGCTCTCGCCGTTGGTCATGCCTGCGGTCGAGGCATCGACGCTCTCCCCCTCGCCGGGCGTGCTGCCGCATCCGGGGAACTCCTTCTCCAGCGCCATGAGCTTGTCCTCGATCTCCTTGACCTGCTGCGCGCCGGCCTTAAGCGTCTTAAGCTCGTCAGCCGCAAACTGATCCTTGGCGCCCTCGATGGTATCGAGCAAGAAGTCGCCGTAGTTCTTGCCGTCCTCAATCATGGGAGTGTCTTTGTTGGCCGCAAGGAACACCTTTTCCCATAGGGCGTTATCGCTCGCAAAGATCTCGTTTTCCTTTTGCAGCAGCTGCTGGTACAGCTTGGCCGCCTCCTCGGCGCTCGACGGCTTTTGTGCCACAAGCTCGGCAATCTGCGCATCGCCGCTCGTGGCATCCTTCGCGTCGCCCTTGGGGGCAGAGCACGCCGCGAGAGTCAGCGCCAGCACGGGCAGCATCAACAAGGCCGCAATTTTTGACAGTTTCATGGTTCCTCCGTTTATATCGAAACTTATATAGGTACCTATTTGTTTTCGCAGGCCTGCGTGGGCTGCGTGGGCTTGTCGCCCGTCACACCCAGCCCGTAGCGAAAGCTAATAGCATCGACGGGGCACGCGCCCACGCATTTGCCGCAACGAATGCACTCGGCATGGTCGGGCGTACGCGTAACGTCCACGTCCATCAGACACACCTTGGCGCACTTGCCGCACGAAACGCATTTGCACTGGTCAACCTGAATCCCCAACAACGACACCTTGTTCATGAGCGCATAAAACGCACCGAGGGGGCAGATCCATTTGCAGAAGGGGCGGTAGAACAACACGCTCAGCACCGCAACCGCAATGAGAATCGCGAGCTTCCAGGTAAAGAGCTTTCCCAGCGCGGAGCGGATTCCCGTATTCATGATGGACAGCGGAATCGCACCCTCGAGCACGCCCTGTGGGCAGATGTACTTGCAAAAGAACGGGTCGCCCATGCCCACATCGTTGACCACCAAGACAGGCAGCAGCACCACGGCAAACAGCAGCACGGCATACTTGATGTACGTGAGCGGCTTAAGCGTTTTCGTGGAGAACTTTTTGCCGGGAATCTTGTGAAGCAGCTCCTGAAGCCAGCCAAACGGGCACAGAAAGCCGCATACAAAGCGTCCCAGCAGCACGCCGAGCAAAATGAGCGTACCGGTTACGTAGTAGGAAAAGTTGAACTTGGATGAACCTACCACCGACTGGAATGACCCGATGGGGCACGCACCCGATGCCGCGGGGCACGAATAGCAATTAAGCCCAGGTACGCAGACTGTTTTTCCTGCGCCCTGATAGATGCCGCCTTTGGCAAAGTTTGGCAGGTGAATGTTGGTAATTAGCGTCGCCGCCGCCTGAATGAATCCGCGAAATCGGGCCAAAACATGCGACGCAGTGTTTCCTCTTTTATCCAATTCCGATACACTCCAAGCACAGCCTAATCGCTTTGGCCAGCACGGCATCTGCCTCGCCACGCATAACGCCAAAGCACACCATGGCAATTCCGACGATCAACAAAGCGACCTGTACCACGGGTTTTACCGCTTTGAACAACCTGACCACTCCTTTCGTTACGCGACCATTGGACCATATCGGCTATAAAATCCGTGTTAAGCGCGATTTGGAATGTGCAAGGAGACTGTTATGCGTATTTTAATCGTCGAGGACGAGCGGGCGCTGTGTGATGCAATCGCGCGCAGCTTGCGAAACTTGGCGTACAGCGTCGACTGCTGTCACGACGGACAGGAGGCGCTCGACCTACTGGACGTTGAGGCCTTCGACCTTGTGGTACTCGACCTCAACCTTCCCCGTATCGACGGCATGACCGTACTCAGGGAACTTAGGAAAACCGACCGCGAGACCAAGGTACTAATTTTGTCCGCGCGTGGCGAAGTATCCGACAAAGTCGCCGGACTTGATGCCGGCGCCAACGATTACCTTACCAAGCCGTTTCATCTGGACGAACTTGCGGCAAGGATCCGCAGCCTTACCCTCAGGCGCTTCGCACAAAGCGACATAGTATTAACCTGCGGAAAGCTCCGCTTTGACACCAAGGCGCGCGTCGCTTCCGTGGACAGCGAGGCTTTATCTCTTACGCGCAAGGAAACGGGAATCTTGGAATACCTGATGCTTAATCAGGGGCGTCCGGTAAGCCAAGAGGAGCTTATCGAGCACGTCTGGGATAGCACCGTAAACAGCTTTAGCAACGCAACCCGCGTTCATATCTCGTCGCTCCGCAAAAAGCTACGCAGCGCTTTGGGATACGACCCGATTCGCAATCGGATTGGAGAGGGCTACGTTATGGAGGATGGAGAATGAAAGGGCTTTCGCTGCAATGGCGCATAACGATTATGACGGCACTGCTCACGTGTGCGGCATGCGTGCTGACGAACTGCCTGGTCGGCTATACGGGCATGCGCTACATGGATGCCATCGGCAGTGACATCTCGGCCTTTAACGCAACCGGCGAAGATTCGCCCCAAGCGTTCGATCCAACGAAAGCGACCCTCGATGAAAAGGTCACGATCGTCGTAAACGACGCACAAGAGTCTTTTGGCACGACAACCTGGTGCATCACGGCTGGAATCACACTCCTTGGCGGCGTGCTGGCATACTTTGTGAGCGGCCGTGCACTTAAACCGCTACGGGCTTTTGCAGCCAAGGTTGAACGCGTGCAGCCTGACAATCTAAGCGAAATTAAGCTCAGCAAAGATGTACCCACCGAGCTACAGCGATGCAGCGCCTCATTCAACGACATGATCGCCCGTCTTGGCGAAGGGTTCTCTGCACAGCGCCAGTTTACCGGCAACGCCGCACACGAGCTGCGCACCCCGCTCGCCCTTATGCAGGCACAGATTGAACTATTCATCTCCGAGCACTCCGGTTTGCAACCCGAAACAGCCGAGCTGCTCGACCTGTTACAAGAACAAACCGAGCGAATGTCGCAGATGACCAAGGTATTGCTCGAGATGAGTGAGCTCCGCAGCATTCCTTGCGAGGACGATGTTGAACTTGGCCCCTTGTCCGAAGAGGTCCTCACCGACCTTGCGCCACTTGCCGAGAATAATGGCATAGCCCTCGATTGCTCCGGAGACGCTTTGACAATCGGAAGTGATACGCTCCTCTATCGGCTGGTGTTCAATCTGGTCGAAAACGCCATCCGCTACAGCCGCTCCAGCTCGACTGTCAACGTCTCCATCAGCGACAGCGACAGCCACGTGCTCCTGCGAGTCAAAGATGAGGGCCCGGGAATACCCAAGCAGTACCGAGAGAGCATCTTCCAGCCGTTCTTTCGTCTAGACAAATCCCGCAGCAGGGCATACGGCGGCGCAGGACTCGGGCTAGCGCTTGTTTGGGAGATTGCAGCCCTACACGGCGGCACGGTAGAGGTCGAAACAAGTTCCGAGAACGGGACTACCATGCTCGTAAGCCTTCCAAAACGATCTGCAGCGTTAACCGAACAGTAAAACTAGAACGAGGCCCAGTGGGTCCCGCCCTTACAAAACCCGAAGGCTTTCCATGTGTCTGTACTATGAGCCGTTGGGGAACCAGATGTCAACCAGCATGCCGAGCTCAGTCACCTCATCCTAGGGAAAGGAGCAAAGGGGCGTCACTGCTTTTGACGGTGCTCTTAGCTACAGTAGACCTTCCACGAAAGGTTTGAGCTTGTCGAGCATCGCGTCGCTTCTGATGACTGTACCTAAATCGAGGTGCTCACTCTTCTCCTTCGTAATCGTCTGAGTGATTACGCCCATGAACAGCAGCCTGGAGCCGATGGCAATTCCGTCGGTCGTGGGATAGCTGCCCTGGTTGAGGATGAAGGCGGGACTGCCGCTGGAGCCCTCGAATACAGATGCGTCAACGAGGAACTCGCGCTTACCCTTGTAGTCGTTCCAAGCGGGCGTGGAAGTCCAGCCTTGCCTGATGAGGGGGGTCTTGTTGTAGTCGTCATAGAGCCCGCTGGGGTATCCGATAAAGGTGATTTGCTCGAGCGCCGCCAAATTGTCCAGCACACTCTTCTTCGGGATGAGTCCAGAGTCGATGGATCGGTAGAAGGGCCTCTTCCCGTTTTCTTCAAGCATGCTGAGAACAGGGGCCACCGGCATCGCAACCAAGTCGAGCTCTCCGAGCTTCTTCCCCTCGATGAATGACTTGTCGAAGTTCACGCTGATGGTCTCGCGTGACGTGGCGTCACCTTCGGCTAGATTGATGACGAAGCGACCCTGAATCACATCCTTGAGGACATGGTGGTTGGTAATGAGCAGGGGCACTTTTCGTCCGTCTTCAAGGTCATAGGAAAAGAAGAATCCTGTACCCGAGACGCCCGTGCCTTCGGTAGTAATGCCCACGATGGGGACCGTGGTAAAGAGCAGCTGCGTGCTCGTATCATTAATGTTCATCGGTCTTGGTCTCCTTGTCATCGGGATCCGCCAGGTGTTCTAGGACGCGCTCGGCCAGATCAGATTTGCCCTGCTTCTCTTCTTTTCGGATAAAGATAAAAGCGACAAAGAGTCCTACTGCGCCACACGGTGCTACGCAGAGCATCAAGATACCGGGCAAAGATGCGAGATTGACAGATGACGACAAACCCCCGAGAAACCAGCCCAGGAACGTTGTCGCAAGACCTAAAAGGATGTCAGGTTTGTAGGAAGGGCGCTCCTGCTTGGCCTGAAGGAGCATCTCCCTTGCTTTTCTCAGGTCGCTGTCGCGCTGCCCGACGTATGATTCCTGCAGGTATTCATTGGGGATGCGAACCTCGTGGTCCTGGCGCACGGCGACGTGCTCCCGGTCATTTATGAGGTGGATGCCGTTACTTGCCTCTCCAACGCTAGCATTGTCGCCCATGTGCTCGAATACGCTGTCGAGGTCAGCCCACCTGACTCTATGGGCAAGCGCCTGGTCTTGTGGTGGGTTCTCTTGACCTTTCTCCACCAGATCTCCTTAGAACAAGGTCCTAGCGTCTTGCGGAGGTTTATGGTCACAGCAGAGACACCATGGTTCACCCAATATATCGATGGATAGATTATACCGTGCGGCTGATATGGCGACCAAGGGATGCTGCCGGCACGGCTGTGGGGTGCTAGTGACTTGCAGATTGCTGGCGACAGGCTACTAATAGCGGCATGGCTTTGCTGTTGGCTCACTCCGCCGCCCGCCTCACGGCGCCGGGGGTTTCTCGGCGCAGTGAGGCGGCATCGGTTGTTCTAGCTGTTCTGTGCCAATAGGTTGTTTACACCCGGGTAGTGAAAAATAGGGAGGGCTCCCACATGCTGTGAGTTGTCTAGACGAACAGCAGAGGAGCCCTCCCATGGAGCAACATCCTAACGCAAGGCTCACCCCGAGGGGGCGCGAGACGCTCGTCTCGCGCATAGAGTCCGGCCTCGGCGTCGCCGAGACCGCGCGTCAGATGGGCGTCAGCCGCCAGACGGCGAGCAAGTGGCTGCGCCGCAGCAGGTCCGGAGAGCCCATGTCCGACCGCAGTAGCCGCCCGCGCAGGCTCGCGAGGTCCACGCCGCGCGAGATCGAGAACCGGGTCCGCGAGGCGCGCTCGTCACTGCCGCTCGCCCCGCCCGGGCTGGCGCCGGGCGCGCTATGCTTAGGGAGCGGTGGGCGCCTCCGGAGCAGCAGGGGACTCGGACGCGGTGATGCCGGAGGTGTCGACCTCGCCGATTCCGGCGAGCTGCTCGATGAGGGGGAGGCCCATCGGGTCGTCCACCTCGACGCCGCCGAGCACGATGGTGCTGTCGCGCGTGTCGATTTGGGTTGTGAACACGGCCGGGTCGAAGCCCGAAGCGATAAAGCCAATGCCCGCGAGGACAACACCCGCGGCAACGAGCCCGCCCGCCACGGCGAGGTAGATCTTCTTCGCGCTGGTCATGGTACTCACTCCTTTCTACGCCGCGAGATGCGCGGCAGCGCCGCCCTTCTCGCCCTTACCCTTCCAGAAGGGCGAGGCGGCCTTCCTCGCCCAGAGCGCCGAGAGGCGCGCAATTTGTTTTGCGGCGGCCCAAGCGCCAGCACCAACGATGAGCGCCACGCCGACGAGGCCGAGCCCCACGCCCGCCGAGGCGAGGGCGTACGGGAAGTGGCCGATGGTGACGCCGCTTACGGCAAACAGGAGCTCAACTACGCCCACGCCCCCGAGTGCCGCCGCGACGATCCACACGCAGAGCGCCAGCACCCAGATGCAGATATAGACCGTGACGACCACGGCGGCGAAGGCGGCGAGCAGCGGCACCCACACCGGGGAGCCCACGATGGTCAGCACCCACAGCAGCGCGGTGCTGCGCTGGCGCGTCCTCGCGATCGCGCGCGGCACGGCGGGCAGGTCGTCGAGCGTGGCTCCGCCACCTCGCCGGGCGTGCCCATGGCGGCCACGGCCTCCTCCTCGCTCATACCGTCCTCCATGCGATCGGCGATGGCCTCCGCATAGAACGCCTTGGTCTCCTCCACCTGCTCGGCCGGCAGGCAGGCGAGCAGCTCGCCCAACCGGCCCAGAAACTCATCACGCGTCATGGTGCGCCCCCTCAACGTATGCGTAAATCTCCCGTACGGACGGCCACTCGGCCAGGAACTCCTCGATGCGCGCTCGCCCGTCGTCCGTGATGCGGTAGTACCGGCGCAGCCGCCCGTTGTGCTCGGCGGAGCGCGCCGTGATGCACCCGGCCTTCTCCAGGCGCTTGAGCAGCGGGTAGAGCGTCGACTCCGTGAGCCCCATGCTCGCCGGTACGTCCTTCACGATCTGGTAGCCGTAGGACTCCTCGCCGGAGACGGCCGCGAGCACGCAGGCCTCCAGGAAGCCGCGCTTCATCTGTGCCTCCATCCGCACACCTCCTCTCGTCATATACTGTGCTATACACACTATACGATGCAAGGTATTAAACGTCAACTCTCATCGCGAAGATTCTCCGGCCCCTGCGCGCTGCGAACGTGATGTCGCGGGGCGGTTGGCATTATGCATGAAACGTCAAGTAACGCTCTTTTGATCCACTTCCACTCGGCCCCATTCGCCTTGTACAACGCCCCCTTTCAACCTTGGGTTCAAGAGAGCCGCTAGGCTGGACGTGCCGGACGGTAAAGTCCTGGACGCCATGGTGAACTTCTCCGATGCCATGGGGGTCATGGGTCTACGCCGATGGAGTCCCACGTACGCGGCAGGGCTCGCCCGTCACCGTTGGTCGCCGGACGGTCCCCACGCCCCGCTCGCCAACGCGCAGGCGACAGCAGCAGTCCAGCGCTGGCTGGAGACGCCGGAATGCCCAGAAGATGCGTTTCCCATCGCTGCGGCAGAGCTTTTTGCAGGGGTGGCAGTTTTTCTATATCCCAAGGTCAGATAGGCTTCGGTAGCCACCTTGGAAGCATCGCCAATAGACTCTTCCTTTATACGTTCGGCATAATCGTAGGCGATACCCACAAATTCCGGTCCCGAGCAACAGGAGTACAATTGCTGCAATTGTTGCCAGCTGTTGGGAGATGGAAGATGGGCTGCGATGGCTACCCATGCGTTCCCATGCCGTTGATGTGCACCGCCTTTGTGCCGGGGCAGATTGACGCTGCGGTTGCAGGCATTTCCGACCCCGATTCACGCACCATCGCCACGGCAGAAGCGCTGTACTTTCGCGGACAGGCCACGCTCGCCGCCGAGACAGCACGCCCCTATCTTGACGCCACCGACCCCGCACAGCGCTATTCCGCATGCTTTATCTGCGGATATGCCAGTCTGTCGCTCAACCGTATCGCCGATGCCCGCCGTTGCCTTGCGGGCATCCTCGATACGCCACCTGACGATGAATCGCCTTCCGTCCACGCCATGCATATCCTGTTCGCCTCTGCCGCGAGCGTCCTGCTGCACTTGCCTTCCCCGTATTCCGCCGAAGAGTTTTATCCGCTTGCGGCGCATCTGCCCGAAGGCCTGCGCCTGTTCGCCAGCTACGTGATGGCGCACGCCTTGTATCTGCGCGGCGAATACGGCCGCAGCCTGGGCATGGTGGAAAATGCCCTGATCATGAAACAGGGAAGCTATCCCATCTCGGAACTGTTCCTGCACCTGGCGGCTTCCATGGCATGCATGAGCCTCAAGGACATCGACGCCGCAAAGGCACATTTCGGAGCCGCTTGGGACATTGCGCGCCCCGACGGCCTTATCGAGCTCATTGGCGAGCACCACGGCCTTTTGCAGGGGCTTATCGAGGCATGCTTAAAATCGCAATATCCCGACGATTTCGCTCGCATCATCGAGATTACGTATCGATTCAGCTACGGCTGGCGGCGCATCCACAACCCCGATTCGGGTGAGGACGTGGCCGACGATTTAACGACCACGGAGTTCACCATGGCCATGCTCGCCTGCCGCGGTTGGACCAACGCCGAAATCGCACGCCACATGGGAGTATCGCCGGGCACCGTTAAAAACCGCCTATCAGGAGTGTATGCCAAGCTTGGTATCGGAACTCGCGCCGAGCTGATTGCCCACATGTTGCGCTAGCGGCCAGACTGCCCGGCGTATCGAAAGCGCTCCGGGGGCCTGACGCTTTCGCGCACTCAAATTGGACGTTTTGACCCTTGAACGGCACTACCGCCACGGGGCGACTTCTCGCAAAATTGGATTATTTCCTCCGATGTTTGCGGGATGGGAGCCAAAGATGCTTGATCGCCGTTCGTTACTTGTTGCCGGAGCGTCCTCGCTGGCGAGCATTATGTTGCCGCGCGTGCCGGGAAGCGCAAACGCCTTCATATTGCCGTTCGCGCCCACCGAAGCCTATGCCGACGAAAAAGACCCCTTCAGGGTGCTCGTTCTCTCGCGCACCATGTTTGGTGTGGTCGTGGTCGACGTCGCCAACAAGAATATACCCATCAAGGGAGCCCAGGTCACGCTCGCGTCGCGTTATGCCGCGGGCAAGCAGCTCTCCGCCACTACCGACGACGAGGGCACGGCCATCTTTGAGGTCGCGCCTCTTTCGGAAGGCTACGTGGACGAGGCAACGCTTCTCGACGCGTACGACTTTAACGGCGGCATCTCCATTAGCATGGCAGGCTACCGCGATGTCGAGATTCCCCTTGCGCGTATCCAGGGCGGCACCGCTATTACCGCACCCACACGTCCGCTCTCCGATGGCGAGCCGTACTTTCGACAGCTCACGTTCGACGAATGGGACATCCAGTACGCCGACGCCACGTTTATGGCAATGCCAGCGGACGAAGCAGCAAACGACCAGCCCGACACGCACGCTTTTACCGTGCAGGCTCATCTGCCGCAGGGCGGGCAGGCAACGTTGCATATCAATAAAGTGATGCCCGCTGCGGGCAGCTCACCCGAAACCGTCACGCAGATCGGCCAGATCAAGGCCAGCGCATCGGGCGCGGATAATCTGGCGACGTTCACGCTTGAAGACACGTTCCTCGATGCAGCTTCGGGCCTTCTGGAGGAAGGGTGCAAGCTGCGCTTTATGCTCGACTACCAGGGCAAAACCTACACGCTCTCATCCCCTATGGCCGTTGTCACCGCGCCGGCCGCAAAGGCGGAATCGGGCTCGACCACCATCATTCCCACCACCATGGACCAAGAGATCACTCCGTTTGATTTCCCCGCGGCGTTTCCCGGTATCGGCGGCAATAAGTTCACGTGCTGGATGCCCACATTTCCCATTCTGTTCGATTTCTCGTTTGCTGGATACGTGCTGTTTGGCGGAGGGTACAAACCAGCTAGCTATATGAACGATTCGGGCAACCCTGATCCGGAATACTGGAAGAAATCGCCGCGCGAGTCGGGCGCCAAGCAGGCAAACCGCTACCTCGACGAGATGGAGGGGAAGTGGAATCAGTACAAGAGGATGAGTGCCGGTTCGGGCACCGATCCAAGAAACACCAAGCTCCTTCGCCACCATTGCACGCCGCTGTTCACGATGGATATCGCCACACAGCTGTACGGCTCGCTCGCCTACGATTGGGTGGGCAAAACCTGGGGTAACAACAACGACCCCGCATACGGCAATATTAAGGCCCTCTTCCAGGTAAGAACCGACCTCAATTGGACCGAGCAGTTTACCCTAGGACCGGTGCCATTTTTCCTAAACGTCAACCCCTGGGTGCTGGCAAAACTGGCGCTCGCCGTGGGTGCCCACACGCACGGCAGCGGCGCGGCGTTTTTTAAAAACATTTCGCTCGACTATTCAAACACGTCGGGCTCGTTCACCATCCAGATCGGGCTTGCCGTCACCTTTGGCGCCGGCGTTGCAGGCGTCGCTTCGTCTGCCGTGCGCGGCGCCGCATCCCTCACGCTGTTCATTGGGTACGAGAAGGCAGATGGACACCAGCTTCCGCGACTGCGCGTAGGTGCAGACGTCGATGTCGATGTGATACTCCAATTCGTAATGTTCAAGTGGACCACCAAGGCTTGGTCGGGGTCGTGGCCCACGCTCATCGATTCGTGGAATATGTCGGTGAACAATGGCGACCAGTATGTGCTCCAGCGCTCTGAGCTCGCATTGGGTGGAGATACGCCTTATACGCTGGATGCCTGCTTCGGCTCGGCCGGCAACATTGAGGCGGGCGGCGTGCCGCAATTTATCGCATCGGCCACCATCGTCACCAACGCCGAACTGCTCGCACGCGCCGAGGTTAAGGCCGCTGCCGTAAACGCCGCGCCTGTCGTGCGCGATTGGGATCGGGCGGTCACGCGCATTGAGCTCGAGGCGGATGCAGAAAGCGACGACACGGGACAGATCGAGCATTTCGTCCATGCACTGATAGAGAACGACGAAAACGCCGCGCCGATGTATGAGTACACCTACATCGGTCAGGCAACGAACACCGTTGCCGACCCGAACGCCGATTCTGCCGGCGTGTCGGAGGACGAGCGTGGCGGCATCAAGCCCTCGAGCGACAACGTGCTGTTTGCTGGCGTGCTCAGCGAAGCCCACATGAAGCTGGCAATGATTGCCGGCGTAGAATGCCTGTTCCGTATCGCCTCGGTGCGCTACGGCGACAATGGTCGCTCGCGCCTGGTGGTACACACAAAGGCAAACGGGACGTGGTCCGCTCCCACGCCTGTGGACTTTCCCCTTGGGTTTGGCGAGGGCGACGTGGAGCGCGACAGCATATACGATTACGACTTCGACGTAGTGGAATATACGGACGGAAGAGGAAACCAGGACGCCTACGTGCTGCTGGTCTCGGGCGAGCGCCCCGCCGGCGACAACACCCTTTTCGATACGGCGAGCACATCCGGCATACTGTCCGTTGTGCGCCTGCGCATAAGCAACGACGGAGTTCGCGTGATATCGCACACGTCGTGGCGCAGCATCTCGCGCGGCCGCCTTCAGGAGGATGGCTACCATTGCCTGCAGCGCCCACGCATCACGGTGGGCAAGACACTTGTCGACGGGCGCCTGTCGGGCGCCTACCTCCACCGCCGCGGAACCACCGCAGAAAAGACGCTCGGCAGCGAGGCCGAGGTTGCGCTGGAGTGCTTTACCCTGTGGTCGGACGTTTCGGGCGACAGTCTCACGTTCCGTCAGGTCCTCCGCTTTCCGCAGGCACCGTCGAGCATCGAGCTCGGCGCGCCCGAGAATATCAACGGCAAAATGGTGGTGCCCATTGCATACGAGACCGCAGGCGGTTGTGGCTGTGCATCGTACGCCGTGATCGGCCAGTCCATTGCGAGCTGGGGCGTTATGTCGCCAGATGCCACAGTACCCCACGCGGTGCCGTGGCCGCAGCACACGGGCTTTTTGGCTACCGTCAACGAGCAACTGCAGCATATTACTTGGACGCGAGGCGCATCGGCATTTGCAACGCAGCCCGTTGGTGCCGCAGGCTGTGGCCCGGCATCGTTTAGCGTAAGCAACAACGGCAGGTGCGTGCTCTATGTAGAGAACACCGATGGCAAGGTGGGGCAAACCTACGACGAAGAAGGCAACCCGGTAGCAGTGATGGGCAAGCACTTCCGCATCTTCGCCAGCACCTTGGCAGGCGATCTGTTTACGGAGCCGTTCGTGATGTGCGAGCTGGACCATCCCGTCGATCAGATAACGACATTTTTGACGTCGGGGAGCATGCTCTCCGCGCTCGCCACGCACATTGTGAGCGCGGAGAAGAGCGAGGCAGAACTACACGGCATCGAAGTGCCCTTGGTGGCGTGTGCCACTCCGACGGGCGCAGTCGCTACCTCGGGCGCGGTGGTGCCCGGAGCAGCAGGCGAATCCTTCATGGTCACGGTGCGAAACGACGGCAACACCTTGCTGACCGCCGGCACAATCGATCTGTACCGAGAGGGCTCCAGCCAGCCGTTCTCCAGCGCATCCATCGGGTTCGGAGCGAACACACGCATGGCATCGATCTACGATCCAGAGCTTGCCGAGGACGCTTCGGCCAACGACACGGCACACGTGAAGTACGCGCTCGAGACGCTGGGCACACCTTTTGCAACGCACCCGCTGGTAGCCGACAGTGGCAACGCCGTGCTGGCACCGGGTTGCACGGCACAGTTCCGCATGAGCTTCGCCATCCCCGAGAGTTGGAGCGATGAAGTGGGCAAACGTGTAACGCTATATGCGAAGGCGCGTAATCTGGTGGCGCTCGATCCCGTAACGCTCGAGGAAATTCGACCGGGCGCAAACTCGGCGCTGGGTGCCGTGCTGCACGAGCTTCATGTGCCCGACGCGGCATGCGAACGCTCAGAAGTTCAGGTCGGCGTATGCGACAACGCGGATACGACGGAACTTCACGACGCCCCGATGACGGTCGACGGCGATGGCGGCACGAGTGGCGGCGGTACTGACAAGGGCGGCGGCTCCGGCGGAAGCAGCTCCAGCAGTGGCAAGGACCACGGCACTAACAAGCGCTCCGGAAAAGCGGGCGCGCTCGCTGGCACGGGCGATGTCAATGCTCCCCTTACGGCAGCCGCTGCAGCACTCGCCGCGGCAGGCGCCGGCCTCATCGCCTACAGCGCCCGCCGCACGGCGCTCGAAAAAGACACCGCCGATGAGGTCAATTCTGATAAGCCTCGCTAGCTCCTAGTTACTTTTGTGAGAGACGCCGACTCGGCTCATCGAACATCAAATGGGCTGGTTCTGGATACCCAGAGCCAGCCCATTACGCATTAGATGTCGTCAGAGGAGTTGAGTTCTGCCTCGAGCTTGGCACGGCGTCTTTTCGCCGTGAAAAACGTTGCGCACAGGACAGCAAACGTGGCCGCGAAAATCGTCGCGCCGCAGAACACGCCCGTGGCCAGGTTCGCCAACCAAAAGACGCTTTCGAGCGGTACGATCTGCGCCTCAGCGATACAGCGCATTGCGGCAATAACAAGCGCGAACGCGGCGCCGCTAAGACCGCTGAGAAGCAGGAAATATCCAACAGGAAGATACTCGGTTTGCCCAAAACGATTGGTATCGACATAGCCCTTCCGCGTTTGCAGTCCTGCGCAAATCAACATCACGAGAACGAGCCACAAATACATGGCTGCCTCAAACGGCGCTGCAAAGCCATGCGGCATTTCACTGGCGTCGCTGTGAACCCACGCAACCTGTCGAGCTATAAACTGGTAGAAAAAGATCATCAACATGCCAAACGAAAGCAGCACGAAACCAATCTTGTAGACCTTCGCGCTCTCAGCCTCCAGGCGCTCATCCTTTGGGCCGGCATATTCACGCCACTTTTGCACGAGTTTTAAATCTTCAAATTTCATAGCGAACTTCTAAAGAGCGTTAGGGTCGACGTCGATCCCGTCTTCCCAAAACAGATCGTTCAACGTAACGCGCAGCGCTTTACAGATTGCCACACACAAGTTGAGCGTGGGGTTGTAGCCGCCCGCCTCGATAAGGCCGATGGTCTGGCGCGTAACGCCCACGGCCTCGGCCAAGTCAGCTTGCGAAAGGCCAACCGCCGCGCGCGCCGCCTTCATGCGTAGGTTCCTTTTGCCCGGCATGGAGTTCCTTTCGTAGTAATGGACAGATATCCGTTGCAACATGACAGAAATATATTGCATATATCATACAATGTCAACTATATCTGTCATTATGAAAACCATATTCGTCATCGCCATGCGGACATTACAACTTCGGTTCACTATTCAAACTTACTCGGACAGAACCGACTCGGTTTTGTCCGAGTAAACTCGAGCATAAACTGATCCATGCGATACAATTAACTCGGACAAAACCGAGTCGGAAGGAACCGAGTAAGTGGAATTTATTGGCAGGGAGCGTGAGCTCGCCCGTATTAAGAAAACGCTCAAAGCACCCGAGCAGCGCAATGTTCTCATTTACGGCAGGCGTCGCGTCGGAAAAAGTGAGCTCATCAAGCAGGCGCTAACCGATTTGTCGGACGTCGCAACGGTCTATTACGAGTGCCGCCAAACCTCCGAGGCAGACAACCTCGAGAGTCTGTCCGTCCTTGTTGCTGAAGCGCTGAGCTTTCCTCCGCTCGCCTTCACAGGCATCCGCGAGCTCATCGAATTTCTGTTTGCCCAAGCTAAAGACAAGAACATTACCCTCGTTCTCGACGAATACCCCTACTTGAGAGATGCGGTTAAAGGCCTAGACAGCATTCTTCAGACCTCAATCGACGCCCGCAGGGAAGACTCACGTTTAAACATTGTCCTGTGCGGCTCCTACGTTGAGATTATGAAATCCCTCATCGAGCATGAAAGCCCCCTCTACGGGCGAATTGATCTCGCGCTTGAGCTTAAGCCCATGGATTACTTTGACGCTGCGAAGTTCTATCCCGCGTTCTCGCCCGAGGACAAGGTGCGGCTCTATAGCGTTTTTGGCGGTATCCCCTTTTACAATCGCCTCATCGATCAATCCCAAAGCGTACGCGACAACATCATCGAGCTCGTCACGGAACCTGGCGCCCGCTTAGAAAGCGAGGTGCCGTCCTATCTCAACGCCGAGATCTCGAAGATGACCAACGCCAACGAAGTTTTCGTGGCTCTCGCACAAGGCTACTCCCGTTGGGGGGACGTGCTGGCACAGTCGCACGTCTCGAGCGGTCCGGCCATGGCAGACGTGCTCGACAAGCTCATGTCACTCGAAATCGTCCAAAAGCGTGCACCAATCAACGACCCTACGAACAAGCGCAAGTCTGGCTACTTTGTAGTGGATCCGCTTTCGCTCTTTTACTATCGCTATGTTTTCCGCAATGCCTCAGCGCGTCAGCTGCTCGACCCGGAAGTCTTCTATGATCGTCACGTCTTCCAAGACTTCGAGGAAAACTACGTTCCTCATATGTTCGAGGAGATCTGCCGTCAATACCTCGTGCGGCAGAACAGGACCGGCAAGATCGAACCGGCTTTCGACGCCATAGGCAAGTACTGGTACGACGACCCCGCAAACAAAACGAGCGGCGAATTCGATGTGGTAACGCAAGACCCCGAGGGCTACGCATTCTACGAAGCAAAGTTCCGCAAATCCCCCATCACGCAAAAAATGGTCGACGAGGAAATCGCCCAAGTCGAGGCAACGGGACTCAAGTGCCATCGCTATGGATTCTTCTCCCGTTCGGGCTTCGAAGCTGGCGAAAGCGATCGAACCGTCTTCATCGACCTGCCGCAGATGTTTGAATAGGACAGGACAGGTCCCTCCCGATTCCAAGCATTCATTATCTAATCGAACGATTGTTCGATGGATTTCGTGTTGGGTGGAATCGTCTGTGGGCTGGGCTATGCTACCTTGACTATCTATATGACTTAAACGCAGCAAAGGAGCACCGAGAGAGCGAGTATGGCAAAAAACACCGCAAACTATGGTAACGACAGTATCCGCCAGCTCAAGGACGAGGAGCGCGTACGCCTGCGCCCCGCCGTCATCTTTGGCTCGGACGGACTCGACGGCTGCGCGCATGCCGCCTTCGAGATCCTGTCCAACGCCGTTGACGAGGCGCGCCAGGGCTACGGCAAGCTCATCACCCTTACCGCCTTTCGCGATGGCTCCATTCAGGTAGAGGACAACGGCCGCGGCTGCCCGCTCGACTGGAACCCTTCCGAGAAGCGCTTTAACTGGGAACTCGTCTTTTGCGAGCTCTATGCCGGCGGCAAGTACAACAACAACCAGGGCGGCGACTACGACTTCTCGCTCGGCACCAACGGCCTGGGCTCCTGCGCGACTCAGTACGCTTCCGAATACATGGACGTCACGGTTTGGCGCGACGGCAACAAGTACTCCCTGCACTTTAAGAAGGGCAAGGTCGTCGGCGCCAAAAAGAAGGCACTCGAGATTGAGCCCAGCGACGAGGATCGCACCGGCACCACCATTAAGTGGCGTCCCGATCTTGAGGTCTTTACCTCCATCAGCATCCCCCACGACTGGTATCGCGAGACCATGCGCCGCCAGGCCGTGGTCAACGCCAACGTGACCTTCCGCCTGCGTATCGAGGGCGACGATGGCGAGTTTTCCGAAGAGGATTTTTGCTATCCAAAGGGCATCGAGGACTACGTGCTCGAGAAGGTCGGCACCGACTACCTCACCGAGCCCTTCTTTATCGAGGCCGACCGTCGCGGTCGCGATCGCGAGGACCTGCCCGACTACAACGTGAAGATTACCGCGTGCATGTGCTTCTCGCGCACCTTCATGATGCAGGAGTACTACCACAACTCATCGTGGCTCGAGAACGGCGGTTCGCCCGAGAAGGCCGCCCGCAGCGCTCTGACCAGTGCCATCGATGCTTACATTAAGCAACAGGGCAAGTACAACAAAAACGAGAGCGGCATTAAGTGGCAGGATGTCCAGGACTGTCTGGTGCTGGTGACCAACTGCTTCTCCACCCAGACGTCCTATGAAAACCAGACTAAGAAGGCCATCAACAACCGCTTTATCCAGCAGGCTATGACGGCCTTCTTTAAGGAGCGCCTCTCGACTTACCTGATCGAGAACAAAGACGCCGCCAACAAGATCATGGAGCAGGTGCTCATCAACAAGCGCTCGCGCGAGAACGCCGAGAAGACGCGTCAGAGCATCAAGACCAACCTGCAGCAGAAGACCGACATGGCCAACCGCGTGCAGAAGTTCATCGACTGCCGCTCCAAGGACAAGAGCCGCCGCGAGATCTACATCGTAGAGGGTGACTCGGCGGCAGGCGCCATTCGTACCTCGCGCGATGCCGAGTTCCAGGGCGTTATGCCCGTCCGTGGCAAGATCCTCAACTGCCTAAAGGAGGACTACCCGCGCATCTTTAAGTCCGACATCATCATGGACCTCATGCGCGTGCTGGGCTGCGGCGTGGAGATCAAGGACAAGCGCATCAAGAACCTGGGCGCCTTTGACCTGGACAACCTCAACTGGAACAAGGTCATCATCTGTACAGACGCCGACGTCGACGGTTATCACATCCGCACGCTCGTGCTCACCATGCTCTATCGCCTGGTGCCCACGCTTATCGACGAGGGCTACGTGTATATCGCCGAGTCTCCGCTCTACGAGATCAACTGCAAAGAGAAGACCTACTTTGCCTACACCGAGCTCGAGAAGAACGGCATCCTCAAGGAGATTGGCGACCAAAAGTGCTCCATCAACCGCTCCAAGGGTCTTGGTGAGAACGATCCGGACATGATGTGGCTCACCACCATGAACCCCGAGACGCGTCGCCTGATCAAAGTGGAGCCCGAGGACGTCACCAAGATGGAGACCATGTTCAACCTGTTGCTGGGCAACGACGAGGCGGGCCGCAAGCGCCATATCTCCGAGCACGGCAAGGAATACCTGGACCAGCTGGACCTGCAATAGCAGCACATCGATAACGACGGCCCATAAGAAGTTCAAGAGGATATCGTGGCAAAGAAGAAGACGAAGAACCAGCCAAAGAAAAAGCAGGTCAACGCCGAGAACGTCATCGGCCTGCACTCCGAGGTCACCGACCAGCCGATCACGCAGACGCTCGAGGTCAACTACATGCCCTACGCCATGAGCGTCAACGTCTCGCGTGCGTTCCCCGAGATTGACGGCTTTAAGCCCTCGCACCGCAAGCTGCTCTACACCATGTACAAGATGGGCCTGCTCAAGGGCGAGCGCCAGAAGAGCGCCAACATCGTGGGCCAGACCATGAAGCTCAACCCGCACGGCGACGCCGCGATCTACGAGACGATGGTGCGCCTGGCGACGGGCAACGAAGCGCTGCTTGCGCCCTTCGTGGAGTCGAAGGGCAACTTTGGCAAGTACTATTCGGGCGATCTGAGCTACGCCGCCTCGCGTTATACCGAGGCCAAGCTCTCCCCCATCAGCGCCGAGATCTTCAAGGACATCGACAAGGACCCGGTCGACTTCGTCGACAGCTACGACGGCGCCATGAAGGAGCCGCGCCTGCTGCCCACCACATTCCCCAACATCCTCGTCTCGGCCAACAAAGGCATCGGCGTCGCCATGGCGTCCGACATCTGCGGCTTCAACCTCAACGAAGTATGCACTGGCCACAATGCACTACCTGCAGGACCCCGACTGCGACCTGCTCGAGTACATGCCCATGCCCGACTTCTCGACCGGCGGCGAGATCATCTACCGCCGCGAGGAGATGG